>Ga0310343_10002044_pt1 | contig 10561 bp, 8 predicted proteins | sample HC15DNA2025_MG_FD_203519 | JGI IMG/M metagenome (GOLD analysis project Ga0310343, IMG submission 203519) | Marine microbial communities from station ALOHA, North Pacific Subtropical Gyre - HC15-DNA-20-25_MG | ecosystem: Environmental > Aquatic > Marine > Oceanic | place: Pacific Ocean: North...
CTGAAGGTTCATGTTCATTAACAGTACAATTGAAAGAGCAAGGTTATGTACATGACCAAACATCTTTATCAATGGTTGTTGCTAATATTGCTGAAGAACGTCCAGACTATGCTTTCACAGGTACTTGGGATTATGAATTAGTTGATGCAGTACTTCCTGGTACACTTGTACCATTAACAGTACAAGTAACTAACAATGACGATGGAATTGCATCACAAAATGGTGCAATGTATGATCATGGACACAGTATCGATGTTTGTTTCAGTACTAACGATTATGATGATTGTTATTACACTGCATGGATTGTAGACCCACCAGCACCAGGGGAATCAGTATCTGTAGAAGGTCAGTTTGTACTTGATTCAGGAACTGAATTAGTTACAACATCTTTGGAGGTTCACACTTGTGATACACAAACATCACCTGGTGATATGAACAACCAAGATTCCTGTACATTAGATGCACAATCTGCAGCATCATTGAATGGATTGACTCGTAAAGGAGCTAAGGTTACACCTTACAATTACGATGATACACACTCTGAAACATTAGAGCAATCTAATGGTCCACAATCAGAGACAAACAATGACATGTCGGAAACTAATGAAAGACCATTAAGGATTTCGTACGGAGTTGCTAACAGCGTTCCATCGTTTGCTCCAAGTTTAATGGCTATTGGATTAGTTGGTCTGTTTGCTGCAGCACTTGTTCAAGGATCTAGGTCTAGAGATGAAGATGAAGAAGAAGAGTTAATTGATGATGAAAGAGCGGTAAGCCCAGTTATTGCAACAATCTTGATGGTTGCAATTACTGTAGTACTTTCTGGTGTCATTTATGTTTGGGCTAGTCAACTGGCTACAACAAGCACAAAAGTAACTCCTCTGCTAACCTTCAAGACTGAAGCATCTGATGACGGATTCTGGCAAATCACAGTAACAACAGCTGAGAACCCACTTGCACTACAAGCAGTATTTGTACAAGTTGAGTTCCTAGATGATTCCTGTGAAGCTGGATACTGTATCATAACCCAAACCATTGCTGAACCACAAACTTATGGATTCACACCACAGAATAGTGATTCATTTGTTACATACATGGATATGTATGATTGTTCGTCTGGTGAAGGAACTGATGGATGTACAGCAGAATTTAGTGCGATGGATGTACTTCGAATAAACTTCGATCACCCAGAATATGGAATGATTGATGAGGGAATAGTACAACTTGCTTACCAAGCTGGTGGAGACACCAATGTTTTGGGTGAGTGGACTATTGACAGTAGTACTCCATCAATTAAATGATGGACAAAGTGTTTGAATAAAGCACGGGAAAATGGGATTTCCTGGAGGTATTCCTCCAGGGAATCCGCCCCCTTTTCTTTAATTTTTATTACAAGGTCGGATTCAATGAATAATCAAATTAAATGTGTGGTTTTTGACTGTGATGGTGTTTTAGTAGATTCTGTATCTTCATGGAGGACTTTACATAGTTTTTTTGGAACCGAAAATCATGATCTCCTTCAAAAATTTATCTCTGGAGAAATTACAGATCAAGAATTTATGAGTTTAGATATAAAAATGTGGAAGGATGTTCAACCAAAAATACATCAAGATGACATTTTTAGAGCATATTCTGGAATTAAATTAATGCCTGGTGCAAGGGAAACAGTAGCAGAATTAATTTCAAGAGGAATTTACGTAGCTATAGTCTCCGCAGGGGTTGATATTTTTGTATCTACTATTGCTTCTACATTAAAAGTAGATGATTGGATTGCCAATGGGTTTTATTTTGACGATGATGGATATCTGTTAGATGAAGGGATTGTAAGAGTAAGAGGAGAGGGTAAAGATAAAATCATCAATAAATTAATTCAAATGAATAATTTTGAACCTAATCAGATACTCTCTGTAGGAGATAGTGAGATTGATTTATCAATGTATATTGAAGGTTCAACTTTTATTGGATTTAATCCAAGTAGAGAGACATCTAGTGAAGCTTTCAGAAATGCAGGAGTGCCTGTAATTGAAGAGAAAGATTTGAGATTAATTTTACCTTATGTGTTTGATTAAGCAAATGGGATACTCGCAGATGCATGTGTTTTCAAATTTATTACTGTTAAAATACATGGTTGCGGTTGAAAACCTAACATTCTTTGGTATGATGTCTGATCTTGCCAAGTACTAGAACAAACTAATGTAGTTCCTTTAAAATCAGAACAATTATGGCCATGTACGTGACCTGTAACAAATATATCTGGGATTTTTCCAATGATTAGATTATCTTCTGGTTCAGGAGAAAGAGGTGTTTTTTTACCCCAAGTAGGGGCCAAATGTCTTCTTCTAAGCATTTCTTTCATCGCTTCAACTGGGTGAGCATAACTAACTTCAGGCATTGAAACAAAATCATCAATGCTTTTCCCATGATATGCGAGTATATCTACTCCATGTAATTTAAAACTACATGGGTTGCCAACAAATGTTGTTGAATTAAAGTCAGATTGAATTTCAGGGTCTAGAGCAGGTTGTGGTTCAGCGGGTCTCACAACATCATGATTACCAGGCAATAATATACATTCGACCCATTCAGGTAATTGTTCTAGTAATTCTGCGAATTTAGAATATTGTTTATAAAAATCTTTAATCGCTAATTCTTTATCTTGATTTGGGTAAATACCAACTCCATCTACCACATCACCCGATAAAACAAGATATTTGATAGTTTCAGCTAAAGGGTCATTATGAAACCATTCTACCATTTTCATCCATTGTGCTTCTAAGAATGTTTTTGAACCAACATGGATATCTGATAAGAAAGCCACGCTAATTCCTATTTCAGATGTTTTTTTGTGATGTCTCTTTAATGGAGGTCTATGGAATTCTTCCACTCTAAATGTATCTCTATCATCTACAAATGAACCAGTTACAGCTATTACATCATCTTGCATTAAACCAGTTTTGATTATCGGATTTGGGTTCTCTTCTTCATTATAACAGATACAAGTAATTTCAGCCCCATCATCTTCAAGGTCAAACATAAAATGATTTCTTTCTTTTGTATGCTTCGGATTATTTACCATTCCAATTATAGTACTAGATGTGTTATATCCAGAGCGACTCCTTCTTTCTTGAATTAATTTTGAAATTGATATTGGTCTATTTGGTAATCCTTGTTGACGAATCATTGCGCTAATTCTTTGAAATCTATTATTAAAAAATGAATTGATATCTTCTTTTCTTCCTTCTGTAGTACTATTTCCGGTAATTTCAAAGAGTATTTCAATATCATTATCGATTTCATTTGCATTTGTATCAAATAATGAAACATCATAATGTTCCAGTCCATGAGGTCTAGAAGCTGGAGCAATTTTTCTAGGATTTATTGGAGCAATAGTTCTTCCAATATTTATCTGTAGTTTTTCTTTATTTATTTCTTCAGAAATATCTAAAATAATATTTTGAGATAATATTCCCTTGATATTTTTTGATTCTAATTTTGATATTAATAGATCAAGATCTGGATGAGATAGAAGCAATTCTTTGACATCACTTCTTGCTAGTAGTGATGCTTTCATTAAACGGGTATAGATCTGCTCCCATTTCTTCTCCATATGTTACGATGAGAAGTGACCCCCAATAAGCAATACTACGAAAAATAAATTTATTCCTGCTCGCTCCAATTGACATCTTCAATTCCAGCATTTTGCTCTAATTCATTTCCTTCGTAAATTTCAGGAATTTCAGTATCTTGTTGCTCTCCCCAATTTTCATTAATATCATCTTTCCAATTTTCTTCATAATCAGAAATTAAATCCTCTTTTACGGATATATCTTCGTCAATTAATTCTTCAATATGCTCTTCAATAACTTCTTCGATAATTTCTTCATCATCTTTTTTCACTAAGTGATAAGTATCCCAAATTTCAATTGCTTTTCTTAAAGCTAGGGTTACAAAATTTAATTTATTTTGTTTTCGATCACCTGAGAAAATTTTTGAACTAGCACCTTCATACATAGTTGAAGAAATGCCGATATAAACTTCTCCGACCTTTTTTCTTGTATCATCAGATTTTGGACCCGCAATTCCTGTAATTGAAATTGCTATTTCAGAATTTGATTTTTTTCTTGCGCCTAATGCCATTTGTAATGCAACTTCAGCACTTACAGCACCATGTTCTGCTAATGTATTCGGATTTACATCTAATTCTATTACTTTCGATTCATTAGAATATGTAACCCAAGATTGATTAAAACAAGCACTTGAACCACTAATGTCTGTTAATGTTGAGGTAAGTAAACCTCCAGTACATGATTCTGCAGCACTAACTGTAGCTTTGGCCTTCAGCAACCGTCTTTCAAGACGAGATGCAAGGGTGATTAAGTCATCTCCCATGATTATCCCAAGAATTATCATTTATGATGCTTTTCGGATTTTAGAATATCTCGAAGGTTAAAAATTTGATTGGTTTTTACCGACTTCTATTTGAATGACCGCATAGTGGCCACTACATCAAGGGCCTGTGGTCTAGGGGTTTATGACGTCGCCCTTACAAGGCGAAGATCGCCAGTTCGATTCTGGCCAGGCCCATCTTGATAATGCATGAGTTCATAACTGACCGAGTTAATCGGTCTAATATGCAGGAGATGGATGATTTGCTCACCCGTCTTTCATTAGCAGGTGTAGAATTTAGTTTATTGATTAGGGAAGCAATGATGAATGTAGATATACGTTGTTTTTCAAGTAATAGTCCTACTTCATTTTTTCAAGATAGACCTTTAGTATTTTTAGAGAACGAGAATGGTGGTGTAAAAACAATTTCAGCCCCACACATGATTGTTACAATGTTACACCATTTAGAATTAAATCAAGGAATGGAGGTGATGGTTGTTGGAGCTAAAGGTGGTTATGTTTCAGCATTGGCTTCGGAAATCGTTGGAGATAAGGGAGGTGTAACGTTACTTGACTATGATTTAGAAGTTTTAAATCATGCAAAAAAAAGTCATAAAGTCAGTGGGTATGTTGATTTAATAAATTGTAAAAAATTACGTAGAGATGGGAGGAGCCCAGCAAATCTACCATCTAAGTTGAGTAGAGTTTTAGTTACAGGAGCTATAGAAAAGTTACCTTCTTGGATAGAATCACGTATAGAAGAGGGTGGATTTGCTATTTTTCCAAGTGGCGGCAGGATTAATCAAAAATTAATAAAGAGAGAGAAACAAGGTGATGAATTTTTTGATACTGATTTAGGTAATGTTGTATTCGGTCCATTAGATATCAAGGATAGTGAACCAGTCATCCCTAGTGCTTATGAATTAGCAGATGTTTTAGAAGAAATTTCATTGATTGCAAAAGATTTAGATTTAATTTCATTAGAAGAATCTATAAAATTAGATGATCTAATAACAGAATTAAGATTATTGCCAGAAAATTATTCAAAATTCAGTTCAGTTGGAGGATATGAAATGCCAGAGGAATTAATACAATTACTTGAGAAATCAGGTAGTTGGATGAGTAGGTTATGGCCCATATTTTTGATGTTGAGCGAAGTAGAAATACTGCGTCCAGGATCTTCATTTAATGATTATGATGATGAATTTTTTGGACAACATGAAGATATGATACCTTGAATTAAATTATACCCTTTCACGATTTGGAACAACTTGCGGAGGTAATTAAATGAATGATTCGAATGATAGCGGAATAACATATATAGCATCTAGCGAGTTCTCAAAATATCAATTATTAGCTGTTCAAATTCAAATTAAAGGACCATTCATGGGTGATGTATTAGAATTAGCTTTCCCTAGATGGGTGCCTGGTTCTTATTTTATTAGGGAACCAATAAGATTTATGCAAGATATTTCAGCTATGGATTCAAATGGTAATGAAGTTTTTATTGAAAGATTTTCTCATAATAGAATTAGGGTTAAATTACCTGAAGATTTTGAAGAAGAATCAATTCGAATTAGGTATAACTTATTATGTACCCAATTATCTGTTAGAAATAACCATTTAGATCAATCACATTTACATTTAATGCCACCATTTACCTGGATGGAAGTTACAAAAGGAATCTCTGAGGATCGGATAAATTCTAATCATAAAATTGTACTTGCTCATGATCCATCTTGGACTTCGGAATCACAAATGCCAGTAGTAGATTTTGACATGGATGATTTAAACTTAGAATTTATCAAAGATGGTTTAGCAATAACAAAATGGATTCCAGAAGGTAGAGATGAATTTTTAGATGGAATCATTGAATCTAATGGAAATGATACAATATTATTTGAAGTAGAAGGTTGTTCACATAAACTCAAATTATGGGATGCTGGAAATCATGATATATCTAAAAATAATATTGAAGAACTTGTTGAAAAGATGAAATTAATAATATCTGAACATTATGCATTATTTGGAACTCCAAATTGGAAAGAATATCTCACAATATTACATTTGACTAATGGGTCAAGAGGTGGCTTAGAACATCTTAGATCACAGACCAGTATGGTTCCTAGACAATCATTGATAAAGGAAAATGTTGAGGAATGGAGAGATTTATTATCACTCTTTTCTCATGAGTTTTTGCACCAATGGAATGTGAAAAGACTTCGTCCAGTAGAATTTTTAGATTATGATTTAAATGAAGAAGTACATACAGATTTACTTTGGTGGTTTGAAGGCTTAACAAGTTGGTTAGGAGATGTGCTGTGTTGGCGTTCTGGGGCTTGGAATGATTCTGATTGGATTTCCGATATGAAGAGGAAATTAGAACGCCATTTTACAGGTAATGGAAACCAGCATCAATGTCTTTCTATGGCAAGTTATGAGGCATGGATCCACCTATATAGACCACATTCACATTCCAGAGAATCTCCAATTTCGTATTATCTTGAAGGAGAGTTAGCGTTATTCTGTATTGATGCAGAGCTCAGAAAATTGACAGATGGTAAATTTGGACTAGATGATTTAATGGTATTATTATGGAAAAGGCATGGTATTGATAATTCAGAAGTAGAGAATCAAGGATTAGATTGGGAAAGACTATCTGAAGGTTTTCGAGAATTAGGTGGAGAATATATCGTGAATTATGTGGATACCTTAGTAAATAAAAAAATTAGACCACCAATTGAGGAAGCAGCTGAAATTTATGGAGTTGAAGTTATTTCAGATGATAAAGATAAAATCAAAAATTTAGGTTGGTTAGGGCTTGTATTCGGCAATAATAATTTGAAGATTAGAAACTTTCAAGCGAATTCACCTTGTAGGTCTTTGATGAAAGCAGGAGATGAATTAATCGCTATAGATGGGTTAAGAGTTAAAGATAATAACTCACTGAAGAAAATATTAACTGGAAGGGCAGATACTACAGGGGAAATTACAATTTCTTCTCAAGGAAAATTATCTGAAGTTACTGTAAAAATTGGTCTAAAACCAGAGTATCCTACATTATTCAAAGGAGATGGCAATAATCTTTGGAAGGATATGAAAAGATCAAGAATTTAATTATTTATCTTAAATCCTCTATTTTTATCATTATTGGCGGTAAATATTCTGATAATGAATGTTTACTTGTTTTTGGAGGGAATAATTTTTCAGATAAAGCCATATTGATTACATCTATTTTTTCAATTTTTTCTAATCCTGAATTGGGCCATGTTGTAACACCTATTCTATCATCATGCAGATAATCAATCACTATTGCAGGAATATAATTAAGTTCTAATTTCTTACCTACCTCATATCTATGGTGTCCATCAAGAATAGTTCCTGTTTCCCTATCTATTAGTAGCGGTTTTGTATATCCCCCCCATCTCAAAGTCATTTCAAATAATTCAATTACTTTTTTTGGGTGAACTTCTTCATGAGGTTTTAACCAACTTATTTCAAGAAGTTCAACATCATCACGTTCAAATTGCATAGTATAACGGCCCCCTTGATTTACACTCAAAACCCTTTGTAATTTATTTTTTAGTCAAAATCAAGATAACTTATGCCATTGTCCTTGCAATTATGACCCAAGACTGGCCAATACAAATCCCTCGTTTACCGTTATTGGCTGATTTAGACGGAATTGCTTTTGAAGACGATTATTCTGAATGGGTTTCAAAGATTCCAAGTGAAGTATTAGCAGTAATTTCAGAGGTAGCTATCTTGGATGGTGGTTGTTGGTTAGTTGGTGGTGCAGTAAGAGAACTATTATCAGGTAATGAAGTTAAAGATTGGGATTTGGCAACTACCTTGTTACCTTCGAAATTAAGTTTACATTTAGAATCCTTAAATCAAGAGAATTTAAATGTGATTCACACGGGAATAAAATATGGAACCATTACAATAATTTGGTCTGGAATTATGATTGAAGTAACTACTTTACGTACAGATTCAGTATATTCTGATGGACGTAGGCCTGAAAATGTATTTTTTGGTACTTCACTCAAGCACGATTTAGAACGTAGGGATTTTACGATAAATTCAATGGCCATTGACCTTTCTAGAGGAATATTATACGACCCACATAATGGTTTATCTGATTTGAATAATTTTATCTTGAAGGCTGTTGGAAATCCAAGAAGGAGAATTGTAGAGGATGGATTACGTTTACTAAGGGCTTACAGATTCCTTGATAGAGGAAATAGAGGATTGTTAAGTTTAGATGAAGATTTACATGATGCTTTGCTTAAAGAACAATGGATGATTGAGAAAATTTCTAAAGAAAGAATTTGGATGGAACTTCAGAAGATATTTCAAGGTAAGAATGCTGGTGAAATTATTTGGTTAATGTCTAAGCACAAGATGTTAGATCAATTATTTAATCAAAAATACAGTGAGGAAGATTTTGGAGTTAAAGCCCAAACATCATCCTATTTGTTCAATGAAATAGTAACTCCAGAATATAGATTAGCACTACTAAATTTTGATAAATCATCAGATAATTTAGAAATTATTTGTAAAAAATTATTATTATCAAATAATCAAAGAAAAAACGCTTTAAAATCTCATCAATTTTTGGGGAATATTCCACCCAGTAATGATCGTGGGAAGTTAAGGTTATGGCGTCATATATTAGGGAATCAATATGAAACACAATTATTATTGGAATTATCAATTTCAAAATATTTAGATCTGGAAGAAGAGATATTTTCTTTAGTCGAGGAATTAGACGAATTGCCACCTTTAAGAGCGGGTAGACTTCCTTTGGTAAATGGGACTTTCTTAATGGAAAAAACCTCTATAGTGAAAGGTGAAAAATTAGGTAGATTAAAAGAGTGGTTACATAGATTACAAATTGAAAGAGATATATCTAATTTAGATGAAATGTTGAATATTTTAGTTACAATCTCTTGGCAACATGGAGATTTTTCTAAATGGCCTAGAATTGAATGGATGTCCTCAACTGAGTAGAATTATTCCTCCTATTGAAAACATTACTACATCAACAATTGCATGAGATAGAAAAACAACCCAAATGCTCCTATATCTTAGATACAACCATGACCATAGTAATCCTCCAATAAATACACCAATTGATGCAAGAATATTTATTGAGATTGGGAAAAGGTACATCATTGCAATCGTGTGATGGAATGTAAAAGCACTGGCGGAGAGGACTAATGCAAAATTACTACCGACTTTTGATTCAAATTTTTCAAAAATAAACCATCTAAAAACAAATTCTTCTAATAGTGAATTAAAAAAAATCCAATATACTGTTAAAGATAAATAAATAATTGGATTTGTTAAACCATTACCTTCTAATAAGTCTCTTACACCATCTTTATCAATACTATCTTCAAATAAGAACCATGCTATTGCTATTACAGCACTCATAAAAATTCCAAACATAAAACCTACAAATAGGTCATTTTTCTCTTTTACAGGAGACCAGCTTAATTGTCTATTTTCTAATTTAAAATACCAATATAATGGAATTATAATTAATGAAATTTTTGATAAAACAAAAATCAAATTTCCAGACCAACCTTGACTTATCTCCATTGAGTATAGTATTGATAATGTTGGAATAGGAATAATTAGTAATAAAGAAAACCATACGTTTTTATGGATACTCTTTTCGATGTTCATCAATTGTTGGAATTTCACACTAGTACATAGATTATATTGAATCCAAATAAAATACCTAGTCATTTTGGAGGTATTATGGAGGCAGGGCGATTAGGACTCAGTGAAAATAATCCCGAAAAACAATTCAGTAATCAAATTAATATTGGAAATTACATAATGGGTGGTTCATTAATTCTGTTTTTTGTTTTACCAATTTATTTAGTAGGTATTCCTATAACTTTGGGTTTAACAGGATTAGCAATAAGGTTATCTGGTAAAAACCAATTAAATAACTTGCGTAACGTCTCCCAATTTAATGTAACTTCAGGTCCAAGGACCTCAGTGACAAATGCAGTAATGGCAGTAAATAATCCTCAAAAAATTGAACCAAATACTACATTTCATGGCATTTGGGATTCTGAGTGGGGAGAAATCAAACTCATAAAAAATGGAATTGATGTGGTTGGCGAATTTATTGGTGCAGATTTAAAAGGTAATGTAA
>Ga0310343_10002048_pt1 | contig 10552 bp, 9 predicted proteins | sample HC15DNA2025_MG_FD_203519 | JGI IMG/M metagenome (GOLD analysis project Ga0310343, IMG submission 203519) | Marine microbial communities from station ALOHA, North Pacific Subtropical Gyre - HC15-DNA-20-25_MG | ecosystem: Environmental > Aquatic > Marine > Oceanic | place: Pacific Ocean: North...
TAAAAGTTGTTAAAACAGAGATAGTATAAGTTACAAAAGGATGTTTTGATGAAAGAAATATTACAAGCAGTTTTCTTTTCAATATTTTGGTTTCTATTTGTAATGGCAATTGCAGGAATCGGATATCTATTACAGTCAATCTTTGTAATTTACCCTATGGAATTTTTCGGGCTTGATAAAACAAATGACAATCTCAGAACAATATTATCAATAATATGGGTAATTATAGGTGTATTTTTATATTCAAAATTAGACAAAAAAAGACACTTAAAACGATTTCTTAAAATAAAAGAAGGCTTTCGTAAGGGAGAAATTATAGGTTTGGAATCAAACATGTTTTCTTCTGACGAACTTCAAGAATTTATTAATGCTAAAAATGAGCACCTCGACCAAGTTATAGAGGAAGAGTAAAAACTAGGTAATTTTAAATAATTTAATTTCAGCTACGAATTTTTGATGTTGCCATTTCTGTGGCCATTTTAATTTGAAAAAAAGCTAGTAAGAAAAACCTATATAGCTATTGGTGGCCAGAGGCAGAATCGAACTGCCGACCCCTTGTTTTTCAGACAAGTGCTCTACCGACTGAGCTATCTGGCCAAATTGCGGGGACGACGGGATTCGAACCCGCGACCTCCTGCGTGACAGGCAGGCGTGAACTCCAGACTTCACCACGCCCCCAACTATTAAATAAGAATACTATATGTTTATTTTAAAAGAGATAAAAAAGTGGGTCGGGTGGGAATCGAACCCACGACCTTGAGCTTAAAAGGCTCCTGCTCTGCCGATTGAGCTACCGACCCAGTTCTCATTGAATAATACACTATTTGGTATATTAAATTAAAACTATTCTTCTTCTGAGAGTTTGAAATTTACTGCTTCGGAGACTGTTTCTCTTGCTGAGTCGACAAAATTTGACATTTCATGTTTCAATTTATTTACAAGGTTTAAGGCATCTTCTTTTATGTCATCATCTTTGACAGTATTTTCAACAATTTGAATTAGTTCACCGAAGCTATTAAAGATAGATTCTCTTGTTTCTTTTAATGAGCTTTTCAAATCTTCAATATTTTCTTCATCTGTCATGTTAGATTTAATTTTTTTTGACATATTAGATATATCATCAGAAAATTCTTTCCAACTATTTTCTTCGCTCATAATTTAATATTATATTGACTGATTAAAAGTTTGCTTTATCTTTAAATTTAAGATCAGGATTTTTAACTATTCTTTGTTTTGCCCATCTAGCAGGAGCAATTAAACGAAAAAATGGGGGTAGGAAGGGTCGAGTGTATTTTAAAAATTTTAAATTAAACTCTAGTATCATATTTTTTAATTTTGATTCTTTTATTCCATAAAGTGACTTAAATTCCTTTGGTAGAGTGTTAAAAGCCGTAAAGGCAATGAATGGCCATATTGGCTTTATATGAGTAGGAACAGGACCTCCAGCAATAATATCTTGAACATCTTTTGCAACATCAGTATAAATTAAGTAATCAGATTGTCTTGATTTATTAATTACCCAATTTTTTAAGCCCTCATGAGTTTTTGGCATTTTGTCAATATTTACAAGAACGAGCTCAGCCGACTTCATATTCTCAATGTGGTATTGATTTTTTTCTTCGTTTGAAAGCTTTTTGACAGTCTTCTCATAAAAGTAGATTGAAGATATTTGCAAACACGCATGCACCCAAAGTAATTGTTCATGGTCTAACGCGTCGTAATATCCTCCAGATACTTCATCTTCACCTTTAATTACTTCGTGTAGTTTATTGATTCTGTGAGCACTTTCGTCAGCTTCAGCTTTTGTTCCAAATGTCACAGAGTTTTGTAAGGATAATGTTCTGATTAATCGTTTCCAGGGGTCACGTTGATAAAAAGAGGTTTGTCTAGCTCCAGCAGCAATTAAAGGATGTGCAGCATGCATAAGCAGGGCTCTAGCGCCTCCAAATAGAACGGTAATTTCCTTGTTTACTTTCCACATCATTGATTGTGGACCAAAATATCCTGGATCTGCTTTCATGAAAAAATAATATTATGCTTTATGTCTTATATGTAATTAAAATTTAGCATAAGATTAAAACATGGTAAAAAAACTAAGGTATATTACTTATCAGACTTTTCCCGCAAGAACTGCTAATTCAATTCAAACTATTTCGACTATAAAACACTTAAGCAGGACTGAGTTGGAGACTACATTAATTTACCCTCTAAGGAATAAAAAAAGCTCAGATAATATTGTTGATATACAAAAACATTATAATTTTGAAGATCAAATTAACCTCATAGGAACAATTCACCCACTACCTTTTAAAAAAATAAAGTATTTTGAAAAATATTGGTATTTGATAAGCCATTTACTGTGGTCTTTTTTCACTGTCCAAAAATATTTTTCATCTGAAAATGAAATGTACTTTACTCGTTCTGAGTGGGTTTTTTATTTTTTATCAAAAAAAAATGCAAATGTAATATATGAATGTCACCAGATTTCTAAATTCAAAAAAATACTAATAAATAAAAGTTTAAAAAAAGAAAAGTCAAAAGTTATAGCTTTAACAGATGAAATAAAAAATGAAATATCTCCGCTTAAAGAAAGTAAAGTTCAAATTTTTAGTAGTGGGTTTGACGATGATTTTTTCTATGAGAAATCTGAGAAAAAAAATCATATAGTTTACGCAGGGTCCTTGTTCAGATTTGGAAAATCCAGAGGATTAGAAATTCTTTTTGAGAATTTATCAAAATTGAAAATAGATAATCTAAAAATTATTATTATTTCATCTGATGAAAATGAAATTAAATCTTTTGAGCATTCTAATATTGATTTAGAAATTTATCGAAAGCTCAATCAAGCAGAAGTAGGTGAAATACTATCTAGCGCTAAAGTTGGATTATTAATAAATAATTCCTCAAAACACGCAGAGCTATACTCGTCACCGTTAAAATATTTTGAATATATTGCAGCAGGTTTAAATGTAGTTGCTACTGATTTAATAAGCCATAGAAAACTACCATTAAGTGAAGAAATTAACTTTTATGATGAAGGTAATGTAGAATCTTTTGAAAGAGCGCTAATCGATGCTGTTAACAAGGAAAATAAAAATACAACATTAATTAAAGATTATTCAATGACAGCAAGAGTTAATAAAATTTTACATCTATTTAAATAAGCGCGTCTGGAAGGACTTGAACCCTCAACCCCCTGATCCGAAGTCAGGTGCTCTATCCAATTGAGCTACAGACGCAAAATTAATTAATTTCTTTGATCTATTATTCCATGTAAATTTAGCAATATTATTTATTGAAAGATTATGCAATTCTTCAATTAAGTTCCTATTTTCTAGCAGTTCTTTTAATTTATTTTCAAAATCATCAAAATTATCTTTTTCAAAATATTTAATACCGAGATTTAATTCAGAAAGATCTTTATGGCTTTTTATATCCGACGCAATAATTACTGCTCCAGCAGCAGCATATTCAAATATTTTCATTGGTGAAGCATAAGTCTCCATGTGATACTCACTAGGATAAGGAACAATTCCAATATCTAATTTACTAATCTCTTTTGCGACCTCTCCTAAAGGAACTCTTTTTTTAGAGAGATATTTAACTCCAGAATCAACAAATTCTTTATCGATAGCTTGTCTATAATTTTCAGGATCACCAATTAGCGTGACTGAAATATCATAATTATGTGCAAGCTTCTTTAACACTTTAAATGAATCCGCCACACCTTTATCATTTTGGTATGTTTCAAGCATCCCAATATAGCCAATATTTATTGTTGAAGAAAATGTTTTAGAGTTTGGTAAATATCTTTCAAGATCAACTCCATTAGGTAAATAAATTGTATTTTTACTACTGAGGCCGTTTAATTCGTTGTAAGATGTTTTTGATGTTCCAACAAAAAAACAATTTTTATCTTTTGAGAGAATCTTAATACTTAGCTTCTGAAAATATTTTGCAGCACCATGTTTTTCGTAAATCAATACTTTATTCTTTCTCCTTTGAGGAGTTAAAAGATTTGGATTTGTAGACCATAAAAGATCACATTCTAAAAATTGATCCGAATGAATTTTTGACCAGATAACGCTTCCAATATTCCAGAATATTTTTCTTAAAAAACTTGGTAGTAAATCGTAAATTTTAAACCTCGTGAAATCAAAGTTATTTACTTCTACAAAATTTATTTCTGAATCAATTCCATAATATTTATGGGGATCCTCATAGATGCTTTTTTTATTATTAGTTTTTGAGAAAAAAACTGTTGTTTTGATACCAAGCTCTGTGAAGGATTTTGCAATTTCAAACACATGCCCCCCATATGCTTTTTCTGTGGGAAACCTTCCGTACACAAGAAGACCTATATGTTTAAAGTTAGTTCGGGCAACCATATTTCCAAGCATTAATTAGTGTATCAACTGAATTTTCATAATGGAATTCTTTATTTTGACCCTTTTCATTTCTTAACTCATAATCTTCGATTAACAAACCAGATTTGATATTAGAATTAAAATTAATTAAAGTTGCATTATCTACTTCATCAACTTCATAAAAATTTAAATTCAAAAAATTTGATAAAAACACTATGAATAAAATGATTTTTTTATATGAAATGTTTATATCGCTATTTGAAAGTATTAAAAAAAGAGCAATAAACGCAGGAAGCAAATGCTCTTCTTCTGTCGGGAGACGAAGAAAGCTTAATTGAAAAAAAGTAAAAATTGATAGATATATTATATTTTCAGAAAACTTTATATGTTTTAATTTAAAAATATTAAATATAAACAAAATAGACCCAACAACACTCAGATAGTTAGTTTGTTTTATAACAAACCTCCCCAGTCTCGAAATTAAAGAATGATCTGTATTTGTAAGATTAAAAATACAGATGATTTCAGTTATATCTTCGGTGTATATTGTTTGTAAAGAATTTTCCCAAAGTGACCAATAAGCAATTCCGTATATAACTAAAGAGATACCCCCTGTTATAAAAATTATATTTAAAGCTTTAATAAATTTTTGTTCTTTAAAAATTAGAAATATAACTAACGAAGCTAAAAATATGATATTTGATAATCTGAAACCAATAGAAATAGCAAATATTAAAGAAATTAAAAACAAATTACTATCTTCTTTTGAGTTTTTAAACAAGTAAATTCCTAAAAATCCAAAAAAAAGCCCCCCCATGTAATCGATTACTGTAAATCCTGAAATTATGTATATGGGAGAAGCAACCATTATAAGATAATAAATATTTGACTTAGAATTATTAATTTTCAGCAATTTGTAAATTAAAAAATTACATAATGTTAAAAAGATATATTGCGTTAGTAAAAGAAATTTTTCAAATGATAAATTTAAAATTTCGGATAAATAAACAACAGTAATGGTTAGTAGTTCTGATAATGGAAATCCAGGCGGTCTGGATGGAATGTATAAATTTTGTTCTAGAAATATTTTCGCTGAGCCAATTAACGCGTACGAATCCCAATCAGAACTAATATATCCATTTGTAAAGAATGGAATAAATAATATTGTATGAACAATTGATACAAATAGCGCGAGATTCTTAATTTTCAATATGTAAAAAAGTTTAATACTATCTCATTTCTTTATTCTTTTGAAATTTAGTCAAAGATGTAAATATATTTAATTCATTTTATCCTATATTTCAGGGTGTTAAATAAATAAAAAATACCATCATAAAATTTTATTTTTTTTCCTTCCTCATAACTTCTACCTGAATATTTGATAGGAACTTCGGAGTAATTTAACTTTGATTTTATGAGTTTTGCTGCCAATTCAATTTCTATTGAAAACCCTTTTTCTTTAATTTCATAGTTGCTTAAAGAATTTGTCGGAAACATCTTATAACATGTAGCTATGTCTGTTACTTTTGTGAAGAAAATTAATGAAAAAAAGTAAGACATAATTTTATTTGCAATGAATGTTCTAATGTAAATGTTTTTACGTTCCAAATTCCCAATAAATCTTGACCCTATAATGAATGACTTATTATCTATTTTTGCATACATTGATAATAAGTCTTCTGGAAAATATTCTAAGTCGGCATCATGTATTACTGAGAAATCAGTATTCACATGTTTAAATGCTTCTTTTAAAACTGATCCTTTACCACCATTATCATCTTTTTTTATAAAGGTAATGTATTCGTATTCTTTTGCATATTGTTGAGCTATGTTGGGGCTATTATCACTAGAACAATCGTCAACAATTAAGATTTTAAAATCTTCTTCAAGGGCAAGCAATCTATCTAATGACTGTTCTAAAAACAATTCTTCATTGTAAACAGGAACTATTACCGTAAGATTTTTCATTAATACTATATAATACTCTAAACAACCAAACCTTTAATAATGAAAAATATTAAACTGACAAAATTCCATGCAATTCTATTTATTAGTTTCATATTCAATACATATATTTTTTTAGTTAATTATTTTAATTACAATTCAACAAGAGGTACAGACTATAACAAGTACGGTCCATATCTTGATTTTTATACTTTTGGGCTAGATTCACCATTACAAGAACAGGGTGTTGGATATTTTTGGTTTATATCCTACATATCAAAATTAAAAATTAACTCATTAAAAATATCTCCTAATTTCGAAAGCCTGATTCATAATTTTGGGATACAAATTGGGAATTACATATTTTTTATTATTGGATGTATCGGGATATATTTTTTATTAAGGTACCTGAAGATATCACCAGTAATTTCATTAGTTGTATTGAACATGCTAGCGATATTTCCACCATTATTAGGAGCAAGATTAATACTAAAGCCAGAAATTATGATGTTTGCTTATTTACCATGGATTATTTTGTGTATATATAAATTTTTAGATACAGATAATTTAAAATATTTGTATTTACTAATTCCAATGACACTAGTTGTTGTATCATCTAAGGCAAGCTTGGCTTTAATGCTCTTCTTAGCAATTTTGACTTTTTTTGATAAACAATTTCTTAAAATAAAAGTCATTGTATTGGCAGCACCAATATTGATTTTGTTTCTTTTACTAATTTATGAAAGCTTTCTTATAAACAGTAGGTTTGTTTGGGAACATACCACACCAAACGGATATGACAATGTAGCAAATTTAAAATTTTTATTTTCATTAAATTCAGATTTGTTCTTAAATCCATATAGAGATTCACAGGCAACTTCAATGTTTGGGATACTTTTTTTGGATACATTTGGGGATTATTGGCAAAGATACTGGTTTCATAAAGATGGCTGGCTTAACAATCAGTATCCTGGAAATATCAATTTGATTAGGGTTGGCATATTTTTGTCAGTCTTATTTTATATATTTTTAGTATATTTTTTATATAAAGAGAGCAATAAAAAGCTAAAACGTATGGGAGGACTATCAATTATTGGAATTAGTGTATTACTAATTACGATATTTAATATTTTTCCATTCCTAACTAAAAATTTCAATCCATCAAAGGGTGATCCAATAAAAACACATTACTTTTCATTTTTTTTAGCACTATCTTTTGCATACCTAATAGTTAAGTTACTAACTTTAAAATCTTTTAAAAATTTTGGAATCTTCTTTTTAATTTTATATTTTTTAACTTCATTACAAATTTATCAAAGCTCTTCGATAGAAGACTTGGCTGTTGAGCAATCTACTTTAAACAAACTTCACCTTTTAAGTCCATGTTTAATTGGAGATCCTGTAAGATCATTTATTTATTACCCCGATGGTTGGTGTACATCCGAAGAAATTAGTAAATCAATATGTGATGGAGAATATGATAAATCTCTATCACCTATCACAAAAGACGACTATTTAGTATTTCCACCCGATGAACTATACATAAAAAGAAATCTAATTTTTAGTGAAAATACAGTAACTGTTAGTAATTATTATGAATGTCTTAATTATGCAGATGGAGGTTTTATCAAACAAAGTTCAGAAAAATATTTTTTTAATAACGAAAGAGAGATACCAAATTATTTCTTAACAATATTTGCGGCTTCTTTGTTTGCAATTTTGTATCTCATAATATTTGAAAGAAGTTCAAAAACAAAAAAAATAAATGATTAAATTAAATAAGAAATCTTATTTATTAATAATATTTTCTATTTTTTTAATAAATATGTCTATCAAACTTTATTTATCAGTAACAAATAGTTTATGGCAAGATGATTCTTGGGTAGCACTAGGTATATTTGCAGATAAATTTTCCGATTTTCAATTATCATCTGGACACCACCCTGGATTTTCTTTAATTTATAAAATATTAAATTATTTATTTGGGTTTAATGAACTAATTTTTCAATTGCCGAGTATTGTTTTTTCATCAATTTCTGTTTGCTTATATTTTTTAATTATGAAAAAACTAGATGTCTCAAATTATTTTTCATTTTTTGGAATTATTTTGGTAACACTATCTCCAACATTGCTAATAGTTTCAACACGTGTAAAACCGTATGCATTTGAAGCTTTTATTGGAACTTTGTACCTATTATTTGTTGTAAATAAAACATTTCATAAATACAAAAAGACCATATTTTTAATTTCAGTTATTTCTTTACTATTTTCTTTTTATACGATTTATGTAATTTCTGGTTACTATTTTATTAAACTGTTTATCGAAAAAGATAAATATGAACATATTTGGATTGTTCTAATTTCTATTTTTTCCATAACTTGGTTTACTCTATATATAAGATTTTTACCTCTTTTGAATTCATCCAGTATTCATCCACATGTATATTATGATTGGACATTACTAGAAATTATCAAAGGAATATTCGATGGTTTTATCACATTTTCAAAAGCTTCTTTGCCAGCTTTTTATTTGTTAAAGTGGACAAATTTAAATTTTGAATTTTTAGGATACGATTTTTCTTTTTATATTTACCTTATTTTTTGGATTTTATTTTTTGTAATATACATTAAAAATTTTCAGAAATACAAAAAAATTAATGTCTATTTTTTGTTTCCACTGATTCTTACAATCATTCTTACTCTATTTAAATACGCAGTTTGGGGTGAAGGCACTGCTGAAGAGTACAGAATGTTATCCTCACTAATACCAAGTTTCTTAGTATTAACAGTAAAATATTTAGAAATTGTTTTCAACAAATTTATCTTTTTAAGGAACTACAAAAATATTTTTATACTTATGATGTCGACAATTTGTATTATTTATTTTGCAAATTTTAAGAATTATTTTATTTATCCAGTTCAAGACTATAGAGCTGCAATTGAATTCATACAAAAAGAAAATTTAAATTATATAATTCGTGCATCTGACGGAACTTCTCCAGGAGCTGCCCTTTATTTAAATGAAAGAATTGATTTTGGTCCAGGATTAAATTTTTCAAGCAAAACAATAAAGTCGGAAGTAATAAATCTCTCAGATGTCGATTTTTCAAAGATCGATGTGATATATTCACTTTATATTGAAAATGAAAGAGACTTTACAAATCTTGGCTATCAAAATACAAATATAGACCATCCTGATTTTGGTAATTTATTTTTAGGTAAATGGGAAAAAGTAAAGTAAAAAAGAATTCGAAATTATCAAATTCTTGATATAAATAAAATAGATAAATCTTTTATTTTTGTAATAAAAAGTATTTTTTAAGTTTTAGAATTCTATTTATATGCAAAAAAAATCAGCATCTCTAATATTCGTTCTAATTTTTTTAAGTTGTGGGTTGGGAGACAATAATGTAGAAAGCGAGTCAATTATTGAAACTTCTATTGATGATATTATTTTAGAAGAAACAACTACAACATCAGCTGTTCCTAGTTCAACATCAACAACTACTACTGTTTATATTTGTACATCAGAGGATAATTCAAATATAGATTTTAAAAATATTAAAAACGTACAGAATTTTCTCAATAGATACGGATATAATGCTGGTGATGAAGATGGATACCTAGGCAATCAGACAGTATCAGCAATTAAAGAATTTCAAAATTTTGCAGGTTTAAAACCTGATGGAGATCCTGGTCCTGCCACTAGAAATGCAATGAACAATTGGACAGGATGTGAAGAACAAGCAATAGAATATGTGTCTGGAGAAGAAACACCTACTGAAAGTAGTTCTGATTCTGAATCTACTACAACAACTACATCTAGTACAACAACTACTACCACCACAACCATCCCATCTGAAAATGTTTCAAATAGTCAATCTAATTATGGATATCAACCATCAGTTCTACTTACATCAAATGAAATTACATCAATTTTTAGAGGTCTTGAGGATAAAACTTCAATTTGTGGAGTTCCATATATAAACAACTTAGATGCAAACTCAATAAATTTATATCAAAATGGGTTATTGCAGTATTCAACAGTTGGAAACTCTACTTATACAGAATCAACAGCGACAGCAGAAATTGTGAATGTCACTGCAAGCACTTTCACCATTAACGTTATTGGCAACGGAGATACAAATTTTAAATTTTATTTTATCAAACCTTTTGAAAGTGATATTACGCAATTAACACCAAGCAGCATTACAACTTCATCGGGACTAACAACAGCAGTA
>Ga0310343_10002049_pt1 | contig 10552 bp, 9 predicted proteins | sample HC15DNA2025_MG_FD_203519 | JGI IMG/M metagenome (GOLD analysis project Ga0310343, IMG submission 203519) | Marine microbial communities from station ALOHA, North Pacific Subtropical Gyre - HC15-DNA-20-25_MG | ecosystem: Environmental > Aquatic > Marine > Oceanic | place: Pacific Ocean: North...
ACCATCCATGATATCATTTAGTTTATATAATGTCAAATTTATTCTATGATCTGTCATTCGTCCCTGAGGAAAATTATAAGTCCTTATTTTTGCACTTCTATCTCCAGTTGAAACCATAGATTTTCTTTGATCTGCTCTTTCTTTATTTTGTTCTGCCTCTTGAATTTCAAAAATCTTACTTCTCAATACTTTTAATGCTTTGTCTTTATTTTTATGTTGTGATGATTCATCTTGACACGTTACAACAACACCAGTGGGTATATGAGTCACTCTAATTGCTGATTCAGTTTTATTAACATGTTGTCCACCTGCACCTGAGGCTCTATAGGTATCGATTTTAATATCTGAATCCTTGATCTCCATATCAATATCTTCAACTTCAGGTAAAACAGCAACAGTTGCAGCACTAGTATGTAATCGCCCACTAGATTCTGTTTCTGGAACTCGCTGTACGCGATGAACACCACTTTCAAACTTCATATTACCATATGCACCACTACCTTTAATACTTATAATAGCTTCCTTGATTCCACCACCCTCATTATCATGCAATGTCATGATTTCACTGCTCCAATTTTTTCGTTCAACATAGCGCAGATACATTCTCATCAAATCTCCTGCAAATAATGCCGCTTCATCTCCACCAGTGCCACTTCTAATTTCTAGAATAGTATTATTATCATCATTAGGATCTTTTGGAATTAATAAAACTTTAAGTTCTTGCTCTAAACTTTCAAGGTCTGATTTTAGAATTGAAACTTCTTCACGTGCCATTTCAACTAGTTCATCATCATCACCATCTAGCATCTCATGGGCAGAAGATAATTGATTGGTTTTACTAATATAGTCTTTTGCTTTTTCTACAATTTCAGTTAATGAGTTATGCTCTTTTGCAATTTTTGCAAATTTTTTAGAATTTGAAATAACTTCTGGATCAGATAATGATTTTGATAAATCATCAAAGGTGTTAATGATTGCTTCTAACTTATCTATCATCCGATTGCTTCCGCAATATGTTCCTTGCCTCTATATTTTTCCAAAGAATCACCGAAGGCACTGGTCAAAGCTTCCAATGCAACTTCTAATTGCTCATCATCAGGAGAACTAGTGGTTATATTTTGTAACCATAGGCCTGGTTTAATTAAATATTTCAATAATGTTTTATCTTGATGTTTAGATGAAAATTTTAGAAACTCATAGCCTATGCCAGATACAAGCGGTATAAACAAAATATGCATAATTAATCTATTGATTAGAGTGATTTCTCCAAAAATAGAAATAAATATCGTATCAATAACAATGAATGTCATAATAGCAACAAACATAACAATAAACATAAAGCTAGTACCACATCGAGGATGTTGGGTTGGATATTGATTGCTATTCTGAACTGTTAAATCATCTCCATTTTCGAACGTATATACAACCTTATGCTCTGCACCATGATATTGAAATAATCGACTCGCCTCTTTAGTTTTTGATATTAAATATAAATAAGCTAAAAAAATAAGTATTCTAATGGATCCAGATATTGAATTATAAATCATAGGATTTTGATCTGTACTTGATACCCAAGAAGTTAATCCTAGTGGTAAAAAAACAAATAATGATAAAGCAAATACGATAGATACTATTGTCATAACCCAATCAATAATTGGTGTATACCAACGATTTTGGGATTTATCTTCAGGAAATGAAATATCTGCAGACCATTGCAATGTTCGAAAACCAAGTTTCATCGCCTCAAATAGGCTTACGGCACCCCTAACAATAGGTACATTTAAATAAGAATATTGATTGATTAGTGTATTGAATTCTTGTCTATTGGTTACAATATTGCCATTGGGATCACGAACTGCTGTAGAAATAAAGCCAGGAACACGCATCATCACACCTTCAATAACAGCCTGACCACCAACTAGTATTGAAGATTTAGATAATAAAACAGCGATATGATTAGAAAAAAATCTGTTCATAGAAAACAACGAACCACAATGTGGTTCGCTATTTAAAAATTATCTATTTTGAAGATTTGATATTGTATTTCTGATTATATTTCTCAATTCTTCCAGCTGAATCAACAAGATTTTGTTTTCCTGTGAAGAAAGGATGTGATTTATTAGAGATTTCTAATTTATACAATGGATACTCATTTCCATCTTCCCACTTTATTGTTTCTTTTGTTTCTACTGTAGATCTTGTTAAAAATGAGTAATCACACGACAAGTCTTGAAATACAACAAATCTATAATTTTCTGGATGTACATCTTTTTTCATTTTAGTAACTCCTTATCAAATTTCATTTAAAAGTGCTTCAAGTCTATCCATGGCATCATTTATCACTTCTTCTGATGTTGCATAAGAGAACCGAATATTATTATCAGCTCCAAAACTCTCACCTGAAACGGATACTACTAGTTTCTTCTCAAGTAGCATCATACATAAATCTAATGCACTTTTTATATTATTGCCACTAACATTTCTATTAATTATTTCTTTAAAGTTTGGAAAAACATAGAATGCGCCACCAGGAATATCACAAGTAACACCATCCATGCTATTTAATCTATCTACAATTAAATCTCTTCTGACATGAAAGGCTTTTTTCATATCAGCAACAAAACTCTGGTTACCTGTCAAGGCTTCCATTGCAGCATACTGAGCAATACTATTAGGACAAGAAGTACTTTGTCCTTGTAATTTAGACATCGCACTAATAACTGAACTATCTCCACATGTATATCCAATTCTCCATCCAGTCATTGCATATGTTTTTGAACAACTTTGAAATGTTAATATTCGCTCATAATCTCCACATAGATCATAGGTGCTATTATATTTTTGACTATAGGTTAATTGTTCATAACACTCATCAGAAAAAACCCATAAAGAGTGTGATTGAGCAATCTCAACAGTTTTTCGAATTGCGTCATCACTCCATACCCCTCCAGTTGGATTTGATGGAGAATTAATAATAATACCTTTAGTATTTTTTGTGATCTTTGCTTCTAAATCCTCAAAAATTGGTTGGTACTGGTTCTCAGCATCAGTTTTAACAAAAACAGGTGTTGCTCCAGTAACTGATACAAAATCTGGAAACGATACCCAGTATGGCGTAAAAATAATTACTTCATCACCGGCTTCAAACAAGGCTTGGCATGCATTGTAAAGTGAATGCTTTCCTCCCGATGATACAATAATCTCATTTAACTCATAATGTATATTGTTATCACGCTGAAGCTTTTTTTGAATAGCTTCCTTTAAATCTTTAGTTCCACCCCCTGGAGTATAGCGGGTGTGACCATTATTCATTGCATCTATAGCTGCATTAATAATGTTTTGCGGGGTATTAAAATCAGGCTCACCTACACTCATATTTAATACATCTTTACCTTGAGCTCTCAGCTCAGCTGCTTTTGATGTCATTGCCAATGTCGCTGAAGGCTGAATTCTATCTATGCGTTTTGCTAACTTCATAATTATCCATTCATTGAATCTAAAAATTCTCTATTTGTCTTTGTTCTTAATAACTTATCTAAAATGAATTCCATCGATTCAATATTGGTCATACCTGATAATAATTTTCTTAAAACCCAAATTCTAGATAAATCTTTTTTACCTATCAGTTTATCTTCTCGTCGAGTTCCAGATTTATTTAAATCAATGGAAGGATAAATTCGTTTATCACTTAATGTTCTATCCAAGACTAATTCCATATTTCCAGTACCTTTAAACTCTTCAAAAATAACTTCATCCATTCTACTTCCAGTATCAATAAGAGCTGTTGAGATAATCGTTAAACTTCCCCCATCTTCAACATTTCTAGCTGCACCTAAAAACCTTTTTGGTTTATGCAATGCATTGGAATCAACACCTCCAGATAAAATCTTTCCACTATGTGGAATAACAGTATTATATGCCCGAGCCAATCTTGTTATTGAATCTAATAGAATGACAACATCATCACCAACTTCTACTGCTCGTTTTGCTTTTTGCAAAACCATCTCAGCAACTTGAACATGCCTGTCTGCTGATTCATCAAATGTTGATGCAATTACCTCAGCAGAAACACTACGTGCCATATCGGTAACTTCCTCAGGTCTTTCATCAATTAATAAAATCATCAAATTAATTTCAGGATTATTTTTTGTAATTGAATTTGCCACTTTTTGCAATAAAATTGTTTTTCCTGTTTTAGGTTGTGCAACAAATAATCCTCTTTGACCTTTTCCAATTGGAGCTAAGATATCAATGACCCTTGTTGACACTCCCTTTGGATCAACTTCTAGTTTTAACTGTTCCTCCGGATAAAGTGGAGTTAAATTGTCAAAATGAATAATATTTCTATGGCTATCAGGTTCATTACCATTAATAGTATCTACTCTTAAAAGTGCAAAAAATCGTTCTTTTTCTTTTGGAGGTCGAATTTGACCGGCTACTATGTTTCCAGTACGAAGACGAAAACGCTTTATTTGTGAGTGTGAGACATATATATCATCAGGACCAGGCAAATAACTGCATTCAGATGAACGTAAAAATCCATAACCATCTGATAAAATTTCAAGACATCCTGTAGCATAAAGCTTTTCTTCTTTTTTAGCTTGAGCTTCTAAAATTAGTTTAATTAAATCTTGTTTCTTTACACCAACATAGTCTTGTATACCTAGTTTAGATGCTAAGGCTGACAATTCTTTTACAGTTAATGACTTAAGTTTAGCCGTTTCCATTAATTTTCCTTTATAGTTTTGTGGATTAAATGCTTAAATGCAAAATGGAAATAGGGGTTTTGTAATGCTTCTTCCCTATATTGACATAGTTTATAACTTTAATGATCTACTAGCAAAGAAAAATTTAAAAGTTTTTATAAACAATGTCACCCCAATAATGTGAACCTATTATAGCTAACAAATCGGTTTTTTTTGAATTATTTAATCCTGCCTTAATGGCTAAATCTGGATTATCAATAATTTCAATTTTAGATTGGGAGGGGAACATTGATGCTAAATCAATCGATTTATACATTCTATCATTTAATTGAGTAATAATTACTTTTGTAAATCGTTGATCTAATTGCCTAATTGATTTTTCTATTAATTTTGATTCTTGTACTGAAATAATTAATGTTTTATTACCCTTATAACTTAAAGAATCTATCGTATTACAAAATGCAATAATGCTATCATCATTATGGGCTACATCAAAATATACATTAGGTTCAGAATATAATTGCTCCATTCTTCCTTTCCATTGCACATTGTTTAATCCTCGCTGTATAACATCTTCTTTGAGGTCAATAATATGATTCGCCGCAATGATAGCTAATTGAGTATTTTCAATTTGATGCAAGCCAAGAAGATTAGATTTATATACTTTGTTTGTCTGATGATTCGTGAATGTTAAGTTAGCTGACATATCTACTGCTTTTTGTTCAAGAATATTTTTTACATTATTCGTTTGATTAACAGAAAAGCATATGGAGTTTTTATGTATAGCGCATGATTTATCTAATGCAATTTCTTCAATGGTGTTACCTAGAATATGGGCGTGGTCTATTGAAATTTTTGTAAATAACTGTGTGTTAGCCTTACATGCTGTAACACTATCATATCGTCCACCCAGTCCCGTTTCAAAAATTGCAATATCAACACCTTTGTCGTTAAAATAACATGCTGCCATAGCTGTTAATACCTCAAAAAAAGTACTTTCAAGTTTTTCGATATCAGATCGATATGAATTAACAAAATCATCAATATATTGATTATCAATTACTCGATTATTAATTTGAATTCTTTCTGATAAATCAACTAAATGTGGGGAGGTGTATAGTCCTACTTTTAATCCTGATTCTATTAAAATACTAGATAGAGTAGCTGCTGTAGATCCTTTCCCATTTGTACCAATAACTTGTATGCTTTTTAAATTATCTTCTGGATGATTACATATATTCAGTAAATCCATCGTTCGCTTTAATCCAAGCTTTATTCCTCTTGTTTCTAAAGATAAGAGAAAGTTTTTTCCATTATCATTTAAATTCAACGCATTGGACATGATCTACCTTTTGATCTAAAAATTTTGATGCTAACTCATGAAATCTATAGGGCATATCTGAAACATAATACTCGTTAGTAGTAATAGATTCATTGATTTGATTTGAATCAATAATATATTTCTTTAACTCATTACATACCGATACGCCGGTGTCTATAATATGTATATCTTTATTAATCACGCTTTGAATAGTGTTTATTAGAATAGGATAATGTGTACACCCTAAAATCAATGTATCCACATTTAATGAATTAATAGAATTTAGATATAGCTGAGTCGTCATTTTAGCAATATCATGATTTTCTAAACCATCCTCTACAATTGGGACAAATAAAGGGCATGATAATTCAGTGACTGATATATTTTTATCTATAGAAGTTATCGTATTTGTATATTGTTTTGAATTGATTGTAGTATGGGTGCCAATAACACAAATTTCATTGGTTTTAGTCTGTTCTATTGCAGAATGAATTGAAGGAGTTATAACTTCAATTATTGGGATAGTAAATTTTGAATGCAAAAAATCCATTGCTACTGAGCTCGCTGAATGACATGCAACTACAATGATATCAGCTCCTTTATCAATTAAAAAGTTAACCATGTTTTTTGAGTATGTTTCAATTGATTCTTTACTTTTAGTGCCATAAGGTAAGTGGGCAGTATCTCCACAATATATATATTTAACAAATGGTAAATCCTTTTGAAGTTGTTTTAGTACAGTAAGACCTCCAAGGCCACTATCAAAAACTCCTATTGTTAAATTTCGATTATTCAAATATATGTTTTTCATGTTTACTTTTATATTTCATAATTGCAGATGCAATACCCTTTGCTATTTTTTCTTGATATTTAGATGAGGTTAAATTTTTCAACTCACCACTATTAGTAATAAATCCAACCTCAACCAAAACATTAGGCATTGTTGCTCCCCAAAGAACTTGAAAACCAGCTTGCTTAACACCACGGTTTAAGTTTTTATTTGTTGTCTTTGATACCTCTTCTTGAATTAATTGAGCTAAATCTTCACTTTGTTCAAAATTTGCACTTTGAATTAATATAGCATTCATTCTTGAAATTGTATTCGTGTTTTCATTTGCTTGAAATTGATCAATTACACTATTTTCTCTTTTTACAACTTCATCAACTGCTGCTGATGATTTTTCAATTTTTAATAAATAAGTTTCAAATCCTTTTGTATTAGGACTATTATCAATTGCGTTTGCATGAATACTTATAAATATTTTTGCATTGTTATCATTCGCAATTTTTGTTCTGTCCTGCAAACGAATAAATCGATCATCCTCACGTGTATAAATGACATTCATATTGTGTTGTCGTTCTAAAATTCTACCTAATTTTTTAGTGATAGCTAAGGTGATATCTTTCTCTTGAATAGTACAGCTTTTTATACATGCACCTGGATCCTTGCCTCCGTGACCTGCATCTAAAACAATTGTATTAATAATATTTTTTTCTTTTTCATCTTTGATTTTTAATGCTGTGGTTTTTTGTTCCACAAATAAACCTATATTAATGGTCTTATTTTTAGAACTGATTGTTATATCTTCAGGAATTATTTTAAGTAAAAATGAAATTTGAAGCGCCTTGTCCATTTGGGTTGTCTTTATATCTATAATGGGGTGTGTAACTAAATTATTATGAAATTTAAGAGAGTCAAGTTTTCCTCCAGGAATCGTTAGGGAAAGCCAATTATTTCCCGACAATGAATAAGCTAAAAGATTATCATTAAATGTTTCGGTGGTTTGGAGATCAATTGAATAACCGTTACCTTTTTGTTGTAAAGAATAATTAATCACATTAAAGGTTGGTTGAGAAACAACAATATTTTTTCCCATTGAATCAATGGTAAGATTATTCATTATTTTGAGCATTTTAACATATTTAATAAATGAAAATGCTGGTATGAAAAAATCTTCCTCGGTGTATTTTACATAATTATATAAATGATAAATCTCATCATCAATAAGGATGTAAGATGAGCCACCAGAAACAACAATACGATGGTCTTTATAAAAAATTATTGCTTTGTTATTGTCAATGATGTAGTCTGATTTTAATTCAAGTGTACCAATCAACTCATTTAGTGAAAGATAAGATGTATTTTCAATAAATTGTAAGGGAATGGTGCTGGATTTTGAAAAAAGTATAGAAGAAACAACTAGAACTGCAATAAATGTTATGACTTTGCGTATGATATAAAACTTCCTATGGAGTTGTGATCATTTTTTGATCTTTAATTCTATATATTTTTTGATGAGGATAAATTGTTTCATCATCATGTACCATTTGATACTTACTATAAGCTAAAAACTCAATGTACTCTAAATTATTAGTTAAATGATTAATATTATTTCTAATGAAATATTCTTCCTTCTCTAAAATGGCAATTTCATTCAATAGATTATTTTTTTCTTCATAAAGAAACAATAGCTTTATAAGACCTGTCTGATTGAAAGTAATCCATATAAATCCTAAAAAGATGACAACAACAATAGAATTCAATTTAGTTTTTTGTTTTTTTCTCATTTTAACAAATGGCCTAAATAATTTTTATTTCCAAATTTAATGGAAGTAGAAAAACTCTCTTCAATCCTTAGCAGTTGATTATATTTTGCTGTTCTGTCCGTACGTGATACAGAGCCTGTTTTTATTTGACCAACCCCCATTGCTACAGCTAAATCTGCAATTGTCGTATCTTCTGTTTCTCCAGATCTATGAGATATAATAGAGCCAAAATTTGCTTTTCTCGCCATAGTAATTGTATCCACTGTTTCTGTAATGGTTCCAATTTGATTTAGTTTGATTAAAATTGCGTTCATTGATTGATTATCAATTGCTTTTTGCAGCCTAATAGGATTGGTAACTGTTAAATCATCTCCTACAAGCTGCACTTGGTCACCCAGTACACTAAATAGCTCTGACCATCCATCCCAATCATTTTCATCTAATCCATCTTCAATAGAAACGATTGGATATTTAGAGCATAAATTTTTGTAATATTCAACCATATCATGAACTGATAGTTCTTGGTTTTCAGATTTTAAATGATAAGTTTTTTTATCTTTATTATATAATTCACTTGCTGCAACATCTAATGCAATGAAAACATCTTTAGCTGGTTCATATCCAGCTTTAGTTATTGCATCCATTATAATATCAATAGCATGCTCATTTGAAGATAAATTTGGAGCAAACCCACCCTCATCGCCGATAGAGGTTTGATAATTATTTGATTTGAGCAATTTTTTTAAGTGATGAAAAATTTCTACGCCCATTTGCAGTGAATGTGAAAAGGATTCAGCGCCTAATGGAAAAATCATGAATTCCTGAATATCAATATTATTATCAGCATGGCTACCCCCATTAATAATATTCATCATGGGTACTGGCATTATGGGTTCATTTTCCAGCAGCAATGAATGAAGGGGAATATGATTATAATTTGATAATGCGTGTACATATGCAAGTGATACACCTAAAATTGCATTTGCTCCTAAATTTTTCTTATTTTCTGAACCATCTAATTCAATAAGCGTATGATCTAAATCTCTATAATTCTCAAATTGTTGACCTACCAGCTCATTAGCAATTGTGCTATTAATGTTATTAATAGCTTTATAAACACTCTTACCAAGAAATTTTGATGTGTTATCTCTTAACTCTAGAGCCTCAAATGTACCTGTAGATGCACCACTTGGTACGCTAGCCCTTCCGAAGGATCCATCTTTTAAAGTTAAATCTACTTCAATGGTTGGATTCCCTCTTGAATCTAAAATTTGACGAGCATGTATACTTTTAATTGTAATCATTTATATTAATTTTTTTGGTCTTGTCATTCGAAAATATAAGATTATTTATTGTAAAATAAATGTAAATTTGATTTAATAATACTTTTTATATAAAATGCTTACAATTACTAAATATAATGAAATGCTATTTGATGAATGGGAAAAATTTATTTCTCATTCTAACAATGGAACCATTTTCCAAAAACAAACTTTTCTTCAATACCATATTAATAGAAAGTTTATTGATGGTTCATTAATTATTAAAAATAAAGATGTAATTGTAGCTGCCCTGCCTGCTGCCATTAAAGATAATGTTCTATATTCACACCCAGGATCTAGTTATGGGGGTATAGTTTTATCACATAATATTGATTTTCAAATGATTGATGAAATTGTAAAAGTGATTGATGAATATTGTATAACACAAAAATATAAAGCCTTATTTTTAATTAATAGTCCATCTATATACCAAAATTTTTCAGATCAATCTTTAGATTATCTGTTGCAATGGAATGGATTTCAACAAACAGAATTATATATATCTCATGCCGTGGATATGTCTACAACATCCAATGTATTAAGTTTATTAACCAAAAGAAAACGTCGATATATAAATAATAATAAAGAACTTAAATCATTGGCTTTTGAAGAAAAGGATTGCCTAGAAGAATTTTATAATATTTTAGTGACTTCAA
>Ga0310343_10002053_pt1 | contig 10547 bp, 8 predicted proteins | sample HC15DNA2025_MG_FD_203519 | JGI IMG/M metagenome (GOLD analysis project Ga0310343, IMG submission 203519) | Marine microbial communities from station ALOHA, North Pacific Subtropical Gyre - HC15-DNA-20-25_MG | ecosystem: Environmental > Aquatic > Marine > Oceanic | place: Pacific Ocean: North...
CCATATCCTCACATTTTGAAAGGCTCTCATCATATAAACAAAAAAGACTTTCCCGTCTTATACAAACTGTTGGATGAGCAATAGGGTTTGTACCGATTGCAGTCATTAAGGCAATACTTTTATTACAGGAGGGATACCTTAATAAATTACTATCATTATCCTCCATATAACCCGCACATAAATCAATATTCTTAGTTCTCAATATCATTATTTGATTTATAAGCCTTTGGGAATTAGTTCTATCATCAGTATCTAATCTGAAAATATATTCTGAATTAGTTTTTTTAATTCCAAGATTTAAGCATGAGGAGAATCCTTTTCCATCAAAGTTTGTAATCAGAATTGGAGATACTGGAAGTTTTCCCTCAATAAGCTTTTTTTCAATACTAAGTCTTTTATGATTTTCACTCTTTTCAAAAACCAATACAGGGACTATTAAAAATTTATCTTTGACAAGAAAACATTGTTCTGAAACATGCTTTAAGAAATTTAAAATAAAGGCTTCATCCTCTCCAAAAGTTGAAGATAAAATAATTGCGGAATTATCAAAAAATTCTTTTTCCAAAACTTATTGCACCTCTTTAATAATTTCTTGAATTGCTTTTTTTATTGAATCTGCAGAATTCATTTTAGGTTTCCAACCAAATTCTTGAGATTTCTTTGTGTTATATGAAAATTTAGGTACATCTCCAAGCCACCCACTCTTACTTTTTCCATATTCAATTTTTGCATTTGGAGAGAAATTTAAAATCACTTGTTCTGCAATCCATCTCACAGTTATTGAATCATTTTCAGGACCCAAATTAAAAACAGGAGGAACAGATTTTTTTAAATCAACTTCTGATAAATGAATCATTCCTTCTATAAGATCACTTACATGTAAATATGATTTTTTCTGTGATCCATCACCAAGTACTTCTAGCCTTGAAGGATCATTTTTTAGTTTATTTATAAAGTCTAGAATTACCCCATGTGTAGCTGGACTACCTACCACATTAGGAAATCTAAAGATTCTCAATTTTTCAAGAAAAGATTCATAAGCAGAAAAACACTGAGCTTCCGAAGCTAATTTCATTGCTCCGTAATTAGATATTGGCATCATTGGACCAGTTTCTTCATTAATAGACTTTGTACCATGATCACCATAAACTGCCGAGCTTGATGCAAAAAAAAATGATTTTATATCAAAAATTTTTGCCATTTCAAGAAGATTAAAAGTTGTCATAAAAGTATCTTTCAAGTCGATTTTTGAATCTAATATTCCTGATGGTATATCTGAATTAGCAGCTAGATGCCAAATTTGAATATCAGAATCAGAATTTCTAAAAACCTCATTTATTGCTTTTTTAGCTTTATCCTCTATTGATAAATCACATTTAATTATATTCAAGTTTCCATTATTATTTAAAGATAGAATCTTACTTTCATCGCTATTTGAAAAATTATCAATAATAAATATTTTTTTATTTCTTTTTATAAAATGTTTGACTAAGTTTGTCCCAACGAAACCTGCTCCGCCAGCTATTATTATAGACATTTTTAATATTTAATAATTGGATTATAATAATAAATTATCCAAATCAAAAAGTATTTTCTTTAAATATTTTAATTCTTAACAAGATTGGTAAAACAATTAATTTGTATTTATTGAATATTTAAATTTAAGAAATTAGTATTTTAATTTTTTGGCACCAAATACCCAAATAATATTAATGAAACATTTTCTTAAATATCTATATTTTAAAGATAATTGAAATTTATTCTTATTCTAAAAAAGATAAATTTTTTCAATTGAAAATTTCTAAATTAAAAATTATTATTATTTTATGATTTTTTGACTAAATAAATTAATTATTTATTTCATATAAAAAAGTAATTTTTTGGTAAGTTACTTTTTTAAGATATTATTGAAATTATATTATTTTCTTTACATTGAAAGGTTTAGCTATTATTCCAGCAAGATCAGGTTCAAAGGGAGTTACTGATAAGAATATACGTCCTTTTTTTAATTCTTGTTTAATGGGAGAATCAATTAAACATTTAAAAGCAACGAATCTTGATTTAGATATCATAGTGAGTACTGATTCAAAAAAATATTCAGAAATAGCAAAAAGTTATGGAGCCTTAGTAAATAATTTGCGTCCTAAAAATTTAGCAAATGACAAGGTAGATTTAACTGCGACTATTAAGTTTGAATATCAAAATTATTCAAGATTATTTAATAATGAATATAGCTATATTTTATTAATTCTTCCCACAAGCCCTTTTAGAAGAGTAATTAATACAATTAATTGTGTAAAAACTTTTGAGAATATAAGTAGAAATGGTTTTACTTCTGTATTCACAGTGTATGAATCAATAGCTAATGAAAATCCTGCATGGCAGATAAGAATAGTAAAAGAGGGTGAAAGTTCTACGCCAAGCATCGAAAATATTTTCAAAAAAAATATTAATGAATTTGCACCTAATAGAAATTCTTTACCTGATTTTTATATTAAGAATGATCATGCTATTGTAATTAGTCCAAAAAATATTCTTGATAAAGAACCCACTATTTATGGATCTAAGCCATTTATATTAAAAATAAAAAAAGAATATGGAGTAGATATAGATATAAATAGTATTAATGAATTCGAAATTGCTGAGAGACTTTATAAAGGTATCTCCTAAAAAAGTTCTAAAAAGATATTTTATAAAATCATATAATTCTTAATTTTGTAAAATATTTATTAAAGGATTAATTAATTTACTTTGATATATAATGATATTTCTAATATTTAATACTATCAAAAAATTTCATGTTTAAAATACGACACATAGGGATAGTTTGTAAAGGAGAAATAGAAATCTTAAAAAATTTCTATTCAAAATTAATTAAACCTCATACTATCAAAGAACAAACTGAAGAAGGTAGTAATATTGATCAGATTGTTGGTATAAAAAATGTAAAGCTTAAAACATGCAAGTTATTAAGTGAAAATATTACTATTGAAATCATCAAGTATCTTAAACCTAAGGCTTATATTAATGAATTTGTTAATCCATCGTTTACTGGTTTGAACCATATATCTTTTACAGTAGAAAGTTTTGAAGAAGCTAAAAAGTTAATAATTGAATCGGGTGGATTTTGCGATAACAAAAAAATTTCTAAAATTCAGAATAATAATGTTAAATTTGTGAAATACCTTAGGGATCCAGAAAATAACATTTTAGAAATCGTAGAAATATAATTTCTAAAAAATAATTAGATATTTTTGAGACTTACTAAATATAAATTTTAATCCATTCAATATATTATTAGTTTCCAGTAAATCTAAAATATACTTATTGATTTTTTAAACAATTTCAATTCATCCAAGAGGTATGTGCAAAGCTCATTTTGGAGTTAATTTATTTCCTTATAATATAAACCTAAGTTAAAAATTTTTTGTGCAAAAATAAAAATCCTTTAAGTCTATTTTTATTGCACAATTGCTTAAAAGAACTTATAAATTTAATTAAAAAAATAAACTTTTTCAAAAGCTATTTGAAAATATTGCAAAAAATAAAAAGTATTTATTGAAACAAATATGATAATAAATCTAGCCCCATAAATATAATAGAAAAGAAAAAAATATCAAAAATTTTTAATTGCAGAGTTGATAACAGTTTTTTAAAAATAACTGAGTATAAGAGAAAGTATAATTATGGATAAGATTTTAAAAGTAATTAAATCTTATGAAATGATATCCTTCTGGCGCTCTATTAATAATAAATTATCAAAAAAGAAAACTATTATAATTTTTTTTCTTTTTATTTTTTTGCATTAATATAATTATTATCATGAGTAAATTTTAATAATGAAATGGCATTTAATAATATTAACGTCAGGCTAAAACTTATAATTTTTCTCCTATTGAGTATTTTAATTTCTTTTTTACCCTGGAATATACTGAAAGACGAATTTGGTCTCGTCGAAATATCACAGATTTTATTAATTTTAAATTCGATAATAATAGGATTTAAACAAAAAAAATTAATCTGTAAATGTAACCGTAAATATATTTTTTGGATAAAGCAAATATTACTTTTAATGCTTTTTTATGAAGAGATAAGTTTCCTAACGACTAACTCTTTCTATTTCCTAGATTTTATAAATAAACAAAATGAATTAAATATTCATAATGCTAAATTTTTGGAACATAGTTTCTTTGAATTTTCTATTTTTCCTCAGGACACTATTAATATTAGTTTTGGTTTATTTATTTCTATAGTTGCTCCTTTAATATGGGGATTTGGTTCATTGATCAAAAATTTAAATAGTTTTAGATATATTTTTCTTGAAAGGTCCACCTCTTTATTCTGTTTGATCTATCCAATTACCGTAATAATTTCTTATTTAAGCAGAAATATTATTTTGGGATCACCTGAGTTTATCCTTAATAGCGAAAGTATAGAATTATTTTTATACTTTCTTTTATTGATTGATTTAAAAGAAAAAATCAAATTTTATAAATTTAAGTACAAATAATAAATTATCCTTATAACTATATTACTGATTAACTTTCAAAAATATTTATATAAAAAGAGAAAATCCTGATGGAGCCAAGCGGATTCGAACCGCTGACCCCCTGCATGCCATGCAGGTGCTCTACCAGCTGAGCTATGGCCCCAAATTTTTTAAAGACAGAAGCATAAAATTTTTTGTTTTATCTTTGCTGTCCTTTGGTACTATATTACTTTAAAGAATTTTATTAATCAATTCTAAAAATTAAATAAAAAAGGAAAAATATTTTCTTTTAAATTTTAAAAATAATACTTAAAGATATAAAAAAATTGAAGAAATGATAATAGAAACTTATTTATTATTTTGCGATTATGACCTAAATTAGGATAATTTAAGAATTTTAATAATATAATATAGTTGAGGAACAATAAAAATAAAAATTTATAATGAAAAAAAAGATATTTAAGGAATTTCTTCTTAATACTTTTTTAGTTTATTTATCTCTTTACTTACCTTTACTGTTAACTAGTTTCTTATTAAATTTTCTTGATTTTAATTCATATCAGGCTAAAAATTTGAGAAAAAGAATAATAGAAGAGGATATTCCACAAAAAATAGATGCTATTAAAAACGGATATATCCCTACTTATAATCCAGATCAAATTATAAGAAGCGATCATAAAATTAACTTTTATCCTATAGGCTCACTTCCCCAAAAATCTAGTTATTTATGCAATGAAGGATATGGATTAATTCTTTTCCAAACAGATAGGTTAGGTTTAAGAAATAAAGATAAAAACTGGAATAATATTTTTCAGAAAGATAATATTTTCATTGTTGGTGATTCATTTGCAAATGGAGCCTGTGTCTCCGAAGAATTTACTCTTCAACATATCTTAAAAGAACGGACAACAATTAATACACTTAATCTAGCCTCTTCAAGTAGTGGCCCTTACGAATATCTTGCAGTACTTAAACTTTTATTAAAGCCAATAATTAGAAAATCAAAAAACGAAAATAAAATTATTTTGATTTTTTTTAATAACGATAATGTACCCCAAAACAAAGTAAAAGAAAAATTATTAAATTCTAATCAAGGAATAGTGCAAACGAATAAAGAGTTATTCCCAACTACCAAATACATACAAAACTATAAGAACTATTTTGAAAAAAACTTATACCAAACTAAAACAAATATGATTAAAAATGTAGAAAATATTTTTAAATATTCTTACACCTCCAATCAAATTATTCAATTAGTGCCAATAAGAAATAAATTTAGAAAAATTATTAAAGATTTACAAACACAATCTAACTCAAAAAATATTGTTGAGAGGTCAGATTTAAGCCCCTCCGAAAGATCAATTTCTTCGCTGCATAAAATTTGTTCAGAAAAATGTAAACCATACGTTGTCTATATTCCCAACAGTAGTTTATGGAGCTTCGATAGAAACGCTATTGACTATAAAAGAGAATTACAAGAAAGATCTCAGAAACTTTCTATACCTTTCATAGATGGTGAAAAAGTAATAAACCGCAATAATATTAAAGACTATGGAATTAAGGGGCCTCACCTTTCAGAAAGCGGTTACAAAAAGCTATCAGAACTTATAGCTGAGGAGATTTTTAATTAATTAAGATCAATTAATTAATTAAAATTTTACTAAGTCTAAATTTAGAAAATACTATATATAAACGGTGCTATTACAGAACCTTGAGTAAAAATAATAAGTGCCCCCATCATAATTAAGGTTATTATAAGTGGAGCTAACCAGTATTTCTTTCTAATTCTTAGAAAGTCCCAAATATCTTTAATTAAATCAATTAAGTGTTCCATAATTAGAAAATGCGGGTAAAGTTAGTTGCCTCATTATTTTTTAATATTCTATATGAAAATTTATTTCTCCTTTTTAAAAGAAGAGGGTCATAACCAAAAATTTTCATAATCAATGAAATTGGGAAAAGAATAGTAATGAAAATAATGCCAAGAATTATACGGCTATTAATCCAGCCAAGTATTTCGCCAATTTTCATCCATACTTTATAAGGAAGTTTAAGAGTTTCAGGCTTTAATATTGCCAAAATTATAAAAGGGATAGCTATCCAAAAAGTCCAAAATCTAAAATCATGCTTGAATATTATTGGAATAAAAAAACCAATAAATAAAACTAATCCAACCCCAACAAGAAAACCAAATTCTCGTAATCTTTTTTTTGTAAGATTTCTTTCCATTGTTAATCTAATTCAAATTCTTGCTTCCATTTTTCATCCTTCTCTATTTGATCTTGATCCGATTTAAAGAGAATCTGATTTTGGAGAACAAGTACATCCATTTCAGTTCTCATAAAACATCGATAAGCATCTTGCGGTGTACATACAATTGGCTCTCCCCTAACGTTAAATGAGGTATTAACAATTGTAGGACAACCTGTAAGTTTCTTAAATTGTTTAATTAATTCATAATATCTAGGATTAGTTTTTTTATTAACTGTTTGTACTCGAGCTGAATAATCAACGTGAGTTATAGCAGGAAGATTTGATCTAGGAATATTAAGTTTTTCTATTCCAAAAAGTTTATTTTGCTCTTTATTCATTTTCTTACAAAGTTTTTTATTTACAGGAGAAACTAAAAGCATGTATGGACTTTTTTCATTCATTTCAAATTGATTAGAGACATCTTCTTCTAAAACAGAAGGGGCGAAAGGACGAAAACTTTCTCTATATTTAATCTTGAGATTCATTAAACTCTGCATATTTTGACTTCTAGCATCGCCAATAATGGACCTTGCTCCTAAAGCCCTCGGTCCAAATTCCATAGGCCCGTTAAACCAACCTATTACTTTTCCATCATCAATTAATTGAGCTAGATTTTCAAAAAGCTTTTCATCATCTAAAGATTTAAAAGTTGCATTTATTTTTTCTAAATAACTAATAATTTCTTCATTAGAGAATTCACATCCCAGATAGGCTCCTTTCATTGAGTCACTAGTATTTACGAATCTTGGTTTGTTTAAGAATTCATACCAACCTAAGAATGCTGCACCCAATGCCGAACCAGCATCTCCACTGGCAGGCTGGATCCATACATTTTCAAAAATTTTCTCTTTAATTAATTTACCATTAGCTACACAATTTAATGCAACTCCGCCCGACAAACAAATGTTCTTCATTCCAGTTTCAATTCTTAATGTTCTAGCAATTTTCAAAACAATCTCTTCTGTAACAACTTGAATAGAAGAGGCTAAATCCATATGAAACTGTGAAATTTCCGTTTCAGTTTTCCTTGGTGGAGAATCAAAAAGCTTTTCAAATTTTAGACTAGTCATCCTAAATCCCCTATGAAACTTAAAATAACTCATATCCAAATTAAATGTCCCATCATCCTTTATATCAACCAAGTTTTCCTTAATAAGATTTACATATTTTGGACTACCATAAGGGGCAAGTCCCATTAATTTATACTCTCCAGAGTTAACTTTAAATCCACAATAGTATGTAAAAGCTGAATAAAGCAGACCCAAAGAATGTGGAAAGTTGATTTCCCAAAGAGGTTTTATTTTATTATTTTTTCCAATCCAAGCAGACGTTGTAGCCCATTCTCCCACTCCATCCATACATAGAATCACAGCATCTTCAAAAGGGGATGGATAAAATGCAGACGCAGCATGGGATAGATGATGCTCTGAAAAAAGAAATTTTGGCATGTTTTCTTTTGCGAAAGGAGCCAAATTCTTTTGTATCAATTCAAATTCTTTTTTAATTTCATACTTTAGGAATAATTTTTGTTTTAACCAAACTTGCATTGCTGCAATAAATGATCTTATGCCCCTAGGTGAGACTGCTAAATATGTCTCTAATAAACGTTCAAAAGTAAGTAGTGGTTTTTCATAGTAAACAATTAATTCAATATTTCTAAGATCAATATTTTGAGATTCAAGACAAAAATTAACGGCATTTGAAGGAAAACTTGAGTCATGTTTCTTTCTAGAAAATCTCTCTTCCTGAACAGCAACAACTATTTCATCATTTTTTATTAATACTGCAGCACTATCATGGTAGTAACAAGAAATTCCTAGAATATATTTATTTGTTTTACTTCCATAATTCATAAAGATCAAAAATTAATTTATCATTAGATTATATTAACTAAAAAGATACAAGTTTATTTAGGAAATTATTATTACACAAACTTTAAAAAAATCAATAATTAATTTAATTTATAATTAAATTTACTTAAAGTAATTCTTTTTTAATAGTTTATAAATGTTTTAAAAAGTTATATAACCTATACAAAAATTTATACTAGTTTAATAAGTTATTCTTTTCAAGAAATTTTATTAATTTAGGAGCTAATATTTCTCTTGCAGAAAAGTTAGAAATGTGATTACTATCTCTATAAAGCAATATATTATCTGCGGAATATTTACATTTATTATTTGGACAAAGTAACCTCAAAGAATCAAATAGATAGAGATTATCATACTTATCAGATATCTGATTTAGATTTTTTAATAAAAATGAATATTTACCATCTTTTCCAATATATGAATCTATTTGAATATTGCAATCTTTCTGATTTAACTTTACAAACCAATAAGGTTTTTGCTCCTTGCATTTTCCATATTCAGCTGATTCAAATTCTGGAGTAGGAGTAGATAGTACAAGTGAAACATTTTTTTTTGATAATCTCTTGGCAAAGGAATTAATATCATTAAGCCAAACTTCAAAATATAATCTATTTTGATAACCATTAATAAAAAAATTAGGCATTCTTATAATTAAAAAAACAATATCTTTGCTTTTACTTTTCAAGAAAACTTCATTCTCTATACGAGTAAGATCTTTATTTTTTCTCCAAATTTTGTTTTCTCTAAAAAATCTAAATTTATATTTATTTTTTATTGTTATTCTCTCACGAATGTCTTTAGCTCTATAGAATTCAAGATTTGAATTTGTCTTAGAAGCTATAAATTCAGACCCTTTTAAAAATGCCAAATTATGACTATCTCCAATAAAAAATAAAGTTTTACTATTTTTCTGATCTTTAACAAAACATTTTGCTGATTTTAAACTGCCATCTTCAAAAATATTTTTGTTTCCATCTTTAAAATAAATTTTATTAGCAGGATCACAAAATTCTTCATTATCATTCAAAGAATAATACTTTTCATTTTGAATTAAATCATTCTTCGCCAAAAATAAATTTCCCCTCAATGGATTTTTTAATATTATTAAAGTAAAAGCTGTAAAAATTAAAGCACTTATCCCTTTAATAATTGTTTTCCATCTTTTTATTGACCAATTATTATTCCTAAAAGGTAATTCAATATATCTATATGAAAGAAGAGAAACATAGTAAATTAAAAATATTTGAATAGGCGCAGACCATAAATGAATTCCAATTGTCCATCTACTAATACATAAAACAGTCCAATGCCATAAATAAAGAGAATATGAAATTTTACCGATATGTAGTGAAAAGTTTTTAGTTAAAAGGTCAAATATTATATCTTTTTCTTTTAAAGTAAAAAGTAATACAGAAGTAAAAAGAACTACTAATATAGTCGCGATTAAAGATGATGAAACTGGGAAAAATAATACTCCAAGCAATAAAACAAAAACAACGTAAGATTTGATTATAAAAAACTTAGAAATAAGAAAATATTTCTTTTGAACTAATAAGAAGGTTAGACAACCTGCCATCATTTCCCAAAATCTTGTAGGCATTAAGAAATAAGCTGCACTTTGATTATCTTGGTAAAGGTATATATAACTTAATGCTGAGGCCAAAATCAAAATAATCGATGCCATAAAAAGATTTCTAAAACTATTTCTAGTTTTCCTCGCAAAGCCTGAGAACCAAATTAAAAGAGGGAAAACAAAATAAAATTGTTCTTCAACATCTAGGGACCAGGTATGAGTAAAAGCATTAAGAAGTGTTGAGCTAGCAAAGTAATCAGTTGATAATTTTAAAAGATAGAAATTAGATAAACCAAATAAAGAAGTAATACCTGTAATCAATGACTCCCTTGGAGCAGGATTAAAAAAACATATCAATACA
>Ga0310343_10002060_pt1 | contig 10518 bp, 9 predicted proteins | sample HC15DNA2025_MG_FD_203519 | JGI IMG/M metagenome (GOLD analysis project Ga0310343, IMG submission 203519) | Marine microbial communities from station ALOHA, North Pacific Subtropical Gyre - HC15-DNA-20-25_MG | ecosystem: Environmental > Aquatic > Marine > Oceanic | place: Pacific Ocean: North...
GCCTACAGCTTCTTTTGCTTTTGGTAGAGAAAACTATAGAGGCATGCAAGGAATCGAACCTTTAATATCCATAGAAAACTTAAAGATCCTATCATCTCAATATATATTTAATAGAAGTGGATTTCGTAAATATGTACATGAGCAGGCTTTCCTTTCAATGCAAGGTCCTTTTTTAGAAGCTGCCAAAAAGTTAATTCCAAAAATAAAATCTGGAGATATTGAGTTAAGTTCAAAAGTTGGAATTAGATCCCAACTTTTTAATAAAAAAATGATGAAACTTGAAAATGATTTTATTTGTAAAAATGGCAAAAATAGTACACATATTTTAAATGCAATATCACCGGCATTTACTGCAAGTTTTTCACTGGCTGATTTTATAATTGAAAACTATATTATAAATTTCAAAGAATAAATGAAGACGAAAGCACTCTTACTTGCAGCTGGTTTTGGCACGCGGCTTAGACCCATAACTTATAATACTCCTAAATGTTTAGTAAAAATTAATAACATCCCAATCCTTGAACATTGGCTACTTAAATTAGAAAAAATAGGCATTGATGAGGTTTTAATAAATAAATATTACTTAGCAGAAAAAGTGGAAGAATTTTTAAAAAAAAGAGCAAAAAGCAATTTAAAAATAACGCAAGTTTATGAAGAAGAATTATATGGAACAGCAGGTACTTTAATTAAAAACAAATCTTTTTTTTATAAAAGCAATATACTTTTTATCCATGCTGATAACTACACTAAAAGTGATTTAAGTGGCCTATTAGAAAGTTTTTCCAAAAGACCAAAAAATTGTTTAATGACCATGTTAACTTTTAAAACTTTAGATCCAAAAAGTTGTGGGATAGTCGAGGTCGATTCTCAAGGAATTGTTAAAAGTTTTCATGAAAAAGTTGAAAATCCTAAAACAAATCTTGCAAATGGAGCAATTTATATTTTTAATTATAAATTAATAGATTGGATAGTTAATCAGCTGCCCGAATGTACCGACTTCAGTTGTGATGTAATTCCAATGTTAATTAATAAAATTAATACATGGAATGTTGATAAATTTTTTATAGATATTGGAAACCCACATTCTTTAAAAATAGCCAACAATTATAAATAAACTATTTATTTCAAATACCATTTTTATTCTCATTTTAAATATTATTATAAAGTTCAAGCACTATAGTAAAATCCATCAATATGGAAATTGATTTTATGAGTGCTCTTCACAAGAGCACAAAAAGAGATTATTTGGCCAGAGTAAACGATAAGGAATTTCCAAAAGCAAAAGCTGCTAAATTAGCAAAAAAATTTGACTTTGATTATTGGGATGGTGACAGAAGAATATGTTATGGCGGCTATAATTATATAGAGGGAAGATGGGAAAAAGTTGCAAAAACAATAGTAAAACATTATGAATTAAATGAAAGTCCAAAAATTCTTGATATTGGTTGCGGGAAAGGTTTTTTACTGTACGACCTTTTAAAAGTATTACCTAATGCAGAGATTCATGGTATTGACATCTCAGAGTATGCAATTAAAAATTCAAAGCCTGAAATAAAAAATAATTTAAAAATAGGTTCAGCAACCAATTTACCCTGGGAAGATAATTTTTTTGACTTAGTTATTTCAATCAATACACTCCATTGTTTACATTCTTACGATTTATACCCTGCATTAAAAGAGATGAACAGAGTTAGTAAAAAGAATAAGTATATATGTGTGGAGAGTTATAGAAACGAAAGTGAAAAAGCTAATCTTCTATACTGGCAAGTTACTTGCGAAGCATTTTTAACCCCAGAGGAGTGGAATTGGTGGTTCAAGTTAACCAATTACTCAGGAGACTATTCATTTATATATTTTGAATAATGATAAGATGAAATTATAAATTTTTAAAATGGAAGCAGCAATACTAACCACCCTAAATAAGCCTTTAATTGTTGATAAGGTTAATCTTCCCGAATCTCTTGAAGTTGGACAAGTCCTAGTCAAACTTCATGTAAGTGGGATCTGTGGGTCGCAAATTGGAGAGATAATGGGAGTTAAAGGTCCTGACAATCACTTACCTCATTTATTAGGACATGAAGGTTGTGCAACTGTTCTTGAGACTGGGCCGGGTGTTAATAATTTAAAAAAAGAAGATCTTGTTGTTTTGCATTGGAGGAAAGGCAAAGGGATTCAATCTAAACCTCCAATTTACAAATGGGAAGGGAAGAATTTAAATGCGGGTTGGGTAACCACCTTTAATAGTCATGCAATAGTAAGTGAAAATAGATGTACAGTTATACCAAAGGATACTAATAAAGAGCTTGCTGCTTTATTTGGATGTGCGATCACAACAGGATTTGGAGTAATTGAGAATAACGTTAAATTAAAATTAGGTGAATCTTTAGTTGTTTTTGGGGCAGGAGGTATTGGTTTGAATATCATTCAGGCTGCAAGTTTAATGAGTGCTTGGCCAATAATTGCAGTCGATCTGCACAAAAACCGACTAGATTTAGCTAGGAAAATTGGTGCTACTCATACAATAGATAGTTCAAAAGAAGATGTTTCAAAAAGAATAAAAGAAATTTTAAATAATGAAAAATTAGATGTTTTTATAGACAATACTGGTGATCCAAAAATTATTGAACTTGGTTATGAAATAACTTCTTTAAAAGGTAAAGTTGTTCTTGTAGGAGTTCCACGAAAAGGAAAAAATATTAATATTTATTCTTTACCTCTTCACTTTGGCAAAACAATTATTGGATCACATGGAGGGGAATCTAAACCAGCAGAGGATATTCATAGATATCTAAATTTGATTAAAAATAAAGCTATAGACTTCGAAAATATAATATCGAAAAGATTTGAGATAGATGAAATTAATGAAGCTATAAGTTTTATACAAGATGGAAAAACTGCTGGAAGAGTTCTCATACACTTATGAGAATTTCACAAAAATATGAAAATAAATTATGATAACTTTTTTAGTAATTGGAAGTAATAGTTTTAGTGGTTCTAACTTCGTTAATTATCTTTTAAAGAACAACTATAAAGTTATTGGAGTTAGCAGATCTAAGGATGTTCATGAAAATTTTTTGCCCTACCTTTGGATAAATCAAAATACAAACTATTTAAGTGATAAATTTATATTTGAACAAATTGATTTAAATAAAGACTTAGAGAAATTAATTTCATTAATAGATAACTATGAACCACAATATATAGTAAATTTTGCTGCTCAGGGAATGGTTGCTGAAAGTTGGTTAAATCCCACTCATTGGTACAAAACTAATGTTTTATCTCAAGTAGCATTCCACGATGAGTTAAGAAAAAGAGATTTTTTAAAGAAATATGTTCACGTAACAACTCCAGAAGTTTATGGCAGCACTGATGAAGGTTGGATTAAAGAAAATTACAATTTCATGCCCAGCACTCCTTATGCAGTGAGTAGAGCAGCGTGTGATCTACATCTATTAAGTTTTTTTAAAGCTTATGATTTCCCTGTTGTCTTTACCAGAGCTGCAAATGTTTACGGCCCTGGTCAGCAACTTTACAGAATAATTCCAAGAACTATACTGAGTTGCTTAACTGGTAAGAAGTTGTTTTTACATGGAGGAGGCGTCTCTAGAAGATCTTTTATTCATATTGAAGATGTTGCAAGAGCTACATTGAAAATATCACTTGAAGCAAAACCTGGGAATACATTCCATATCTCAACAAAACATGCAATAAGGATTTATGACCTAGTTAAGAAAATATGCGACCTATCAGGTGCTGAATTTAATAAAATAGTGGAGATTGAAGATGAAAGATTAGGTAAAGACAAGAATTATCTCTTGAATAGTGAATCTATTAGAAATTGTTTCAATTGGGAAGATAAGATAACTCTTTTAGACGGATTAAAGGATACGATTTCATGGGTTGACAAGAATCTGGATTATTTTTCTAAAACTTCTTGGGAATATCATCACAAAACATGAAAATTTTAATTACTGGCGGTTGTGGCTATAAAGGCTCTGTTCTTATACCTAAGCTACTTAATGATGGACATGAAATCATAAATATAGATACTCAATGGTTTGGGAACCATCTTAAAGAAAGTCCTAATTTGAAAAACCTAAAGTTTGATATGCGAGATACTGCTTCAATTCCTATGCAAGGAATAGATACAATTATCCATCTTGCAAATATTGCTAATGATCCAGCTGTAGAACTTAATCCAACTTTGAGCTGGGAAGTAAACTTACTAGCTGGTCAGCAGCTTATAGATAAAGCCGCAAGAAATGGAGTTGGTCATTTTATATTTGCAAGTTCTGGAAGTGTTTATGGCATAAAAGATGAAGAGAAAGTTACTGAAGATTTACCTTTGGTACCAATATCAATTTATAACAAAACAAAAATGGTTGCAGAAAGAGTTTTTCTTTCTTATCAAGATAAATTAAAGGTGCATTGCATTAGACCTGCCACTGTTTGCGGTTTATCACCCAGAATGCGCTTAGATGTAAGCGTTAATATGCTTACTTTTCAAGCATTAACAAATAAAAAAATTACGGTTTTTGGAGGCTCTCAGACAAGACCAAATATCCACATTAACGACATGGCCAATGTTTATAGACACCTATTAGAAAATCCAGATATTGATTCTGGATGTTTAAATGCTGGTTTTGAAAATATTTCAATATTAGAAATAGCTGAACTTGTAAAAAAACATATAGATGCAGAAATAATAGTAACTGAATCCAATGATCCAAGATCTTATAGACAAGACTCATCCAAATTATTAAGAACAGGATTTAAGAAAAAATACTCTATTGAAAATGCTATTACAGAAATAAAGAATTCTTTCTTAAAAGGGGAATTAAAAAATAACGATAAATATTACACGGTAAGATGGATGAAAAATTTAAATCTTGATCAAAATATTTGAAACTTAAGGGATAATAAAAACTATGGAAGCAAATATTGATAAAATAAATCTACTAAAAGTGATGATGAGAATAAGAGCTGTAGAAGAAAAAATTGCTGCAGAATATAATCAACAAAAAATGCGTTGTCCTACTCATCTCTCTATAGGCCAAGAAGCAGTACCTTCTGCTATTTCTTCATGTATTAATAAAAATGACTTTGCTGTGAGCACTCATAGAGGTCATGCTCATTATTTAGCTAAGGGTGGTGACTTAAAAGCTATGATTGCAGAAATATATGGAAAGGAAACAGGATGTTCAAAAGGGAAAGGTGGATCAATGCATTTAATAGATACAAAAGTAGGATTCATGGGTACTTCCGCAATAGTTGGCAATAGTATTCCTGTTGGAGTGGGATTAGCTCTTTCAAGTAAGCTAAAAAAATCGGACCAAATTTGCGTTGTATATTTAGGCGATGGTGCTGTTGAAGAAGGAGTATTTTATGAATCTTTAAATTTTGCAATTCTTAAAGACTTAAGAGTTCTATTTGTTTGTGAAAACAATCTTTATTCGGTATATAGTTCTTTAGATGTTAGGCAACCTAAAAATAGAAAAATAGCCTCAATGGTTAAGGCTATAGGAGTCAATTCTGAACAGGGGGATGGTAATAATCTCGAAGAATGTGTTAATATTTCGACCCAAGCAATTAATACTATTCGTAGAGAAGCCGGTCCATTTTTTCTAGAGTTTGCTACCTATCGACATAGGGAACATTGCGGGCCAAATTTTGATAATAACATTGGATATCGAACTGAAGAGGAATTTGAAACTTGGAAGTCAAAAGATCCTATTAAAGAGTATCAAAATCGCCTTTTAAAACTAGGTATTTGCTGTCATAAAGATCTACAAGATTTTGCTGAAGTAATAGAAAACGAAATAGAACTTGCATTTGAATTTGCAGAAAACTCAAATTTTCCTCCAAGAGCTGACGCTTTTAAAGGAGTTTACAGTTAATTAAATATGCGATTTATAAAATATTCAGAGGCAATAAACGAAGGAATTTGTGAAGCAATGAATTATGACAAAAATATAATTTGTTTTGGTCTAGGGACTACTGACCCAAAGGCAATTTTTAACACCACAGCAGGTTTAGAGGAAAAATTCGGTTCTCAAAGGGTATTTGATATTCCTACTTCTGAAAATGCGATGACAGGTGTTGCTATAGGAGCATCTATGAATGGCATAAAAGCAATAATGACTCATCAAAGATTAGATTTTTTCTTACTTGCTATGGATCAATTAGTAAATAATGCGGCCAAAGCTCATTATATGTTTGGTGGTGAACTTTCAATCCCTATAACTATAAGACTTATCATTGGGAGGGGTTGGGGGCAAGGACCTACTCATTCACAAAATCTTCAGGCATGGTTTGCACATATACCCGGTTTGAAAGTAGTAATGCCTTCTACACCATCTGATGCAAAAAGCTTATTAATCTCTTCAATTTTTGATCCTAATCCTGTTGTTTTTCTTGAGCATCGTTGGTTACATAATTGCCTTGGAGAAGTAAAAAAAGGATTAATTACAAAGGAGATAGGAAAATGCAATATTCTTAAAGAGGGGGAAGATATAACAATTGTTTGTATGTCATTTTTAACAATCGAAGCTATGAAGGCTTCAAATTACTTGGCAAGTATTGGTATTTCATGCGAAGTAATTGACTTAAGTTCAATAAAACCTATTGACTGGGATTCTATTTTTAAATCAGTTAAAAAGACCGGTAGGGTATTAGCATGTGATACAGGATTTACCACTTGTTCGGTTGCAGGAGAAATAATTGCGAGAGTATCTATAGAAATATTTGATAAATTAAAATCAAAACCTTCTAGATTAGCTATGCCTGATGTACCTGAACCAACAAGTTTTGGACTTACAAAAGGCTTTTACATTACAGCAGGCGACATAGCAAGAAAATGTATAGATATATTAGACTATAAATATGATAATAAGTCTGAAATACTGCCTGAACCTGTTCCTCATGATATCCCCGGTGATTGGTTTAAAGGGCCTTTTTAAGTTTCTTTATTGAATAGAAATAAAATATCTCAATCTTTAACTTACCTGTTAAAAAGTTTCTCATATTTTATTATTCTTATCCAAAGACAAAACATTTAAAAAAACTTAATTCCCAATTTCATCGGAAGGATCCAATCATGTTAAACTCCAGAATACTATATCTTTGTTGGAACACTTTCTAATTTAGAATTAGCTAATTATATTTTCTAAAATTAGGAATATTTATAATATGGAAAAAAAGAAAATTAAAATTGTTGCAAAAAAGTATTTAAATGATTTATTTAATTCTTTTGATGATGTAATTTTTGAGAAAATAGAAGCACTTTCTTTGCTGTTAATTTCTGCTTGGAAAAATAATAGTAAAATATTTATATGTGGTAATGGCGGGAGTGGAGCAAATTCAATACACATAGCAAATGATTTTTTATATGGTGTTGGTGCAAGTGAAGATGGACCTATACTTCCAGGTTTATCTATAGAATCTTTAGTCTCTAATCAAGCAATAATTACTTGTTTATCAAATGATATAGGTTATGAAAATATATTCTCTTACCAATTAAAGGTTAAGGCTACAAAAAATGATATATTAATTGTTCTCTCTGGTAGTGGGAATTCAAGAAATATTTTGAATGCAATAAAGTTTGCGAATGAAAATCATATAAATACTTTTGCATTAGTTGCATTTGATGGAGGTGAATGCAAAAATATTGTAAATGATTATATTCTTATTAATGAAAATAATATGGAACTTGCTGAAGACTCTCAAATGATTATTTTTAATATTTGCAAAAAATATCTATCATCAATAAAGAGTGAAATTTTCTCTGAACGATAAGTAAAATTTTCACTTATTAATATTTAAAATGACCAATAAAAAATTATATAAAATAGACAAAGTTAATAATATTGACATTGATGTTTTGACATACGGACACTTTAACTCTATACACCCTGGTCATATAAGGTTTTTAGAATATGCCAAAACAAAAGGCGAAAATATTACTGTTGCACTAATAGGAGATTCAATTAAAGATGGTAAAAAAAGATTTATGTTCTGTCAGAATGAACGAGCTAAATCTCTAAGTCATTTATCCATGGTAGATAAAATAATACTCTTGGAGGATGATGAAATTAATAAGTTAGTATCAATTTCGAAGCCGAATTTATTTGTTTTAGGTATTGATTTTGAAAATAATCTAGAATCTAATATTATTGAGGCTATTAATATTGTTAAAAATGCAGATAAAAAAGTTATTTTTCATTCTGGTGATATTAATTATGCCTCTACAGAATTGTTGAATACATATGAAGATCAAATTGAAAAAGATAGAAGAAAGCTATTCTTAAATGCATGTGAAAGATGCGGTTTAGATAAAAGATCAATTTTGTCATCTATGGAAAAATGGACTCAGGCAAGATTAATAGTTATTGGTGATATTATTCTTGATCAATATGCTGCTTGTGAAGCTATGGGTATGAGTGCAGAGGCACCTGTTTTAGTAGTAAAGGAATTAAAATGCAAAAACTTTATTGGAGGAGCAGGAATTGTTGCTGCCCATATTAATTCTTTAGGAGCTAAATGTGATTTTATATCTGTAATTGGAAAGGATGACAATGCAGAAATACTTCAAAAAGAATTAGATAAAGAAGGAATAAATTATTATTTTATCGAGGATGAAAGCAGGCCTACTACTTTTAAAAAGAGATATATTGTTGAAAATCAGAAATTATTCCGAGTAAGTAAATTAGAAGATCATTCTTTAGCTAAAGAAATTGAAGAAGAATTATTAAAAAAGATTGAAAAATTGGCAAAAAAAGCAACGGGGATTGTAATTTCTGATTTTGTCTATGGGGTTATTACTAAAAGTGTTTTAAATAAAATTAAAACAATATCAGAAAAATATAACTTACCTTTGTTTGGTGATTTACAATGTAGTACCCAAGTTGGTTCAATTGTTAAATTTAAGGATTTTTGTTTACTATCTCCAAATGAAAAAGAGGCAAGAATAGCTTTTCAGGATAATGATATTAGTCTTGAACTTTTGAGTCAAAATTTAATACAAAAAACAAATTCAAATAATTTGATAATGAAATTGGGAGCCAAAGGATTTATTTCTTACAAAAAAAACCAAAAAGGTGAATTATTTAGCCAAGCATTTCCAGCTCTAATACCCAATCCTATAGATGTAACAGGAGCAGGGGATTCACTTCTTGCTGTAATGGCGATAGGTCTATCAATTGGCGAGGACCTTATGAAAACATCAGCTATAGGATGTTGTCAAACAGCTTTAGCGGTTAGATTTATGGGTAATAGGCCAATTAAATATGCAGAATTAAGAAATGAAGTTATTAAATTTATCCCTTAAATTATTTAGAAAGTGAAAATTAAAAAAACAAATAAAATATTATTTTTTGATGAAGCTATAATTACTTTGGATATGAAGATAGAACTTGGTATTCTGAATTCCCTTAATCTTCTTAGTAGAAATTTAACTTTAATTATAATTGATCATAGATTATCAACCTTGAAATTTTGTGATTAATTTTTAAACTAAAAGATGGAAAATTGGATCTTTACTAAAAATATATATGTATATTTTTATTTTTTAAATTTTTTTTTAGTGCGTTCTAAATTAATTTAAGATAATTTTTTAATGGAATTAATAGCTAAAATTAATACCTAAAATTATTAATAATATTTTGATAATATCCACTTCGGATATTTAAATATTATTTTCAATTTCCCATTCTGGGACTATTTCTTTAAGACATTTGATTGCATTATCTTTATTATTTTTCCTTATATTCAATTCAATATTTTTTATTGATTCTTCAATAACTTCATAAGGTAATACACTTTCTATTGCCTTGTATATTAATGAGTGTTTAGTTGAAATACTTTTTCCGCTTATGAGTAGTTCTTCGTAAAGCTTTTCTCCTGGCCTTAAGCCAATTTCAATCATCTCTAAATCTCCATTTGGATTAGTTTTGTCTTTTATAGTCTTCCCATTTAATTTGGCCATTTGGTAGGCAAGATCAATTATTTTTACAGGCTTACCCATGTCTAATAAGAAAACATCACCTCCCTTTGCTAAAAATTGAACTTGAAGCACTAATCCAACTGCTTCCTCAATTGTCATGAAATATCTTATGACTTTTTTGTTTGTAATTGTAATGGGACCTCCTTGAGCAATTTGTTTCTGGAATAGAGGGACTACTGATCCTGAAGAACCAATTACATTTCCAAACCTAACAATAGAGAAGCAACATTCTTTTTTTAATTCATTGCTAGCTTGAACTATTAACTCTGCTGCCCTTTTTGTAGCTCCCATAGTATTTGTAGGCCTAACAGCTTTATCACTAGATATAAACAAGAAGCTTTCGATATTATTTTTTAGTGTTAATTGACATAATTTATATGTATTAATTAAATTATTCTCTATTCCAGAAAGTTGATTTTCTTCAACAATTGGAACATGCTTATATGCAGCTGTGTGAAAGATTACCTGAACATTATATTTTTTCAGGATATTATCGATAAATTCATCATTAGAAATGT
>Ga0310343_10002062_pt1 | contig 10515 bp, 8 predicted proteins | sample HC15DNA2025_MG_FD_203519 | JGI IMG/M metagenome (GOLD analysis project Ga0310343, IMG submission 203519) | Marine microbial communities from station ALOHA, North Pacific Subtropical Gyre - HC15-DNA-20-25_MG | ecosystem: Environmental > Aquatic > Marine > Oceanic | place: Pacific Ocean: North...
AAGTAATTAATTTTGAGGATATAAACAATGAACAGAAAACAGATACTCAAAGACGCTGATGGCAAAATTAGTCGTGACAGGGCAGAAGAGTACGGTGATGCGTGGGAAACCCATGAACGAGCCGCCTCTATGTGGTCTGCTATACTTGGTCAGGACGTTACCGTTGCGCAGGTTTACCAGTGCATAATAGCCTTGAAACTTAGTCGCCTGACCTTTTCACCAGAGCATCTTGATTCATGGGTCGATATTGCTGGCTATGCTGCACTAGGAGGAGAGGCGTATGACCTCAAAAGAAAACAGCCAGATTAGTTACCTGAACAGGTTGGACTTAGACACAATCGAAAAAGATTGGTTCCCACCTGACCACTTCCCTGACCTGCGTAACACCGACTATATCGCCATAGACCTTGAGACAAGTGACCCAAACATTACAGAACTAGGTCCAGGCTGGGCGCGTAGTGATGGGTTTATCGTGGGTGTAGCTGTTGCGGCTGGTGATTTTGTTGGATACTACCCTATCGCACATGAAGGCGGTGGCAATATATCTCATAGGCGGGTGATGTCATGGCTCAAGGATCAACTGGCTACCCCACATATTCCAAAGATTATGCACAACGCTACATACGATGCTGGCTGGCTACGGTGGGCAGGGGTCGAGGTTCAGGGCACGATAATCGACACCATGATAGCCGCGCCCCTACTGGACGAGAACCGCTTTAGTTACAGCCTGAACAATCTGGCAAAAGATTATCTGAACGAGCGCAAGGACGAGCGTACCCTCCGAGCCGCAGCGGCAGACTTTGGCATCGACCCCAAGGCTGAGATGTGGAAACTAAACTCTAGGTTTGTTGGTGCATACGCCGAGAAGGATGCTGAGTTAACGTTGAAACTCTGGAACCAAATGCGCATAGACCTGCAAAAACAAAGCCTGATGACCATCTTTGACATTGAGACAGCGTTGATACCTGTCCTGCTTGACATGAGAGAGAAGGGTGTAGGGGTTGACCTGGATAAGGCAGAGCAAGCCAAAATGGGTCTAATCAAGGCAAAGAAAGACCTTATCAGAGGCATAGAGCACGATACAGGCATAAGGGTAGAACCGTGGGTAGCATCAAGCGTAGCCAAGGTATTCGACCACTACAACTTGTACTACGGCAAAACAGAAGACACCAAACAGCCGTCTTTCAGAAAAGAGTTTCTACAGAACCACCCACATGAGATTGCAGGACGCATACTTAGGCTGCGCGAACTAGATAAGGCAAGCAACACATTTATCGACAACATTTTAAAGTTCTCGTACAAAGGGCGGATACACTGCGAGTTTCACCCACTGCGGTCAGATGATGGCGGAACTGTGACAGGTAGATTTTCGTCCAGTAACCCAAACCTACAACAAATCCCTGCGCGTGACCCAGAGATTAAGTCCATGATTCGTGGTCTGTTTGTACCAGATGACGGATGCAGGTGGGGCAGCTTTGACTACTCAAGCCAAGAACCAAGGCTCTTGGTGCATTACTGTGCGTCCTTGCCAGATGATCAGAGGCACTATGCTATTGATGAGGTAGTTGAAGAATACAAGAAGGGCGATGCCGACTTTCACCAGATGGTGGCGGATATGGCAGACATTACACGAAAGCAGGCCAAGACAGTAAATCTTGGCATCATGTACGGTATGGGCAAGGGCAAGCTGGCGAACACGATGGACATCACACCAGACCAAGCCACAAGCCTGTTGAAGAAGTATCACGAAAAAGTGCCGTTTGTTAAAGGGCTTGCCGACAAGGTGTCAGAGAGAGCCGAGAAGAACGGACAGATTAGGACGATACTAGGAAGACTGTGCAGGTTTAATATGTGGGAGCCGCGCAAGTTTGGCTACAACAAGCCTATGCCTTTGAAACAAGCGCAGGAAGAGTATGCACCACAACCGTTACGGCGTGCGTTTACATACAAGGCACTTAACAGATTGATCCAGGGATCGGCTGCCGACCAGACCAAACAGGCTATGGTGGCGTGCTATGAAGAAGGTCTGGTGCCGTTGCTCACGGTGCATGATGAACTTTGCTTCAATGTCGAGTCCGAGAAGCAAGCATCCAAAATCACAGAGATTATGGAAACAAGCCTGCCCCTCAAGATTCCAAGCAAGGTAGACCAAGAACTAGGAGAGAACTGGGGGGAGGTTGGCTAGTCCGCCAACGCTCTCATGCGGTCTACTAAACGCCGTGCGCGGTTTGGCACTTGCGTATACCATTTCGAGTCAACCATTTCGTCTGCGGCCTTGTTCCAATCTCTGGCATCAACGCCAGCCTTCATGCCCTTAAATTTACTCAACCGAGGCCGACCCATGTTGAACATCATGTTGCAGATAATATGCTGTGCTTCTTCCGGTAAATCGTCAAAGTCAGGATACAATACTTTGCATTCGTCAATCGTCACTGCCATGTCTAACGCAAAGAGGTTTTGCACACGATCCTGTTCAACAACTGTGCCGACAGGTTTACCGTGTTCTTTATCAGTTTCAGTAATTAGATGGCCTATACCGCAAGTTGGCAAACCAAGATGGTCCAAATATATCTCGTATTTGCACCCCTCATCTTCAGCGATTTCTTCGCGTAGTTTATCTTTGTTCATCGTGATCTTCCTAAAGATTGAGCTAATGCCTGAGATATAGGATCAGGATTTAAAATTGGAGATATCTGTGCCGTTGTCCTTGTCTGTGGGGCAGCAACTTGGGGCACTGGTGTAGAATACTGTATGTTGAGAGGACGAAACACCTCATTAAGTTCTCTTGGTTGTGACCGTTCACGCCTTTGTTGTGCCGTTTCTGAGGACTGAACGGTAGGTATAGGTGCAGGTATTGATGTTGCTTGTTGCGCTATGGACTGACCTCCAGCTTCATATGCTGTTTCAAACAATCTACCCAACTGGTCATATTCCCCTTTACCTGGACGCACACCAGTGGGTTTTGTAATTATTTTAAGAAAAATGGGATTGCGTAGAGCGGAAGAAGCAACTTTTAAACCAAGGGCTGTGCCTGCTGCAGCCAACGGAGCTGAAAAATATGCTGTAACTCCCAACCCAGTAGCGATAGTAGCAGGAGCCAAGGCACCAAGTCCTTTGATCTCTTTATTAGATACAGCGGCTGACTTCTTAACTGCACTGCGTAAGATAGGACCAGCCTCTCCAAACATGGCATCAATGGTTTCATCGCCATATGCATTAAGTATACGTTCAAGCTGAGTAGAATAATGACCGTTTAAAACATCATCAACGAATTGCTTTCCGTTTGTAGCTTTATCAGGAAGCTGACTAAGTATACGATTCATGGCGGCTTCACGAATCGCTTCCATAGTTTCTTCGCCAAGTTGTTCTTGTGCATCGCGAATCGTAGCGGCACTGTTTTTTCTAAATATAAGATCAACAACTTTGTCAGGATCTTTATCAGCCACGGCACGACTGATGCCTTTAGCCAAAGTGTTATTAGCTAACTCATCTTGTTCTTTTAACAGAGATCTAATCCTAGCAATTTGATCTGCCAAAGGCATGCCTGCCATGCGTGCTAACTCATCATCAGCGATTCGTGGGTTGACTGTGCCAAGGTCTGCGAGTCCGTTCATCAGTGCTTTATGTTGCTTACCAAACAGAACCTCACCTGTTGTGCCTAAACGATTAATCTCATCAACCATTTTACTGGGGTTAAACGTGCCATATATGTTTGTGTTCTGACGAGCTAATCTCTCAAGGTAGTTGCGTGCCATTGACTGGCGAACTGCCTCACGGGTCGCAACACCTGTGCCACGAGCCGCAGCAACCTGTTCTGCAAATCTGCGGCTTTCATTAAACTTACGAGTTAACGTGGATTTTAAATAATCCCCATCTGGTAATTGATTAATAACATTTGGGTCAATGCCGCCCCTTTGTAAAAACTCATCAAAGGTTGCTGGTGTTTCAATCGGTGCTCTGCCTCCAGGGACTACAGCCTTAAAAAACTTGTTTAATGTGGTGCCACGATTTGGTGCAAGCAACCCGTACTCTGAGTCAAATAATGCTTCAACATCAAGATTACCTTTTCTAAAATCTCTAAACACTTTTTCCGCATTGACATCACGAAAACGACCAACTCCTTTACCGTAAAAAGAATTTGCTTTGTCTAAAAGATCTAAACCTTGTTTAACTTTTTCACCAGCCCTGCGTCCGCCTTTGACCCGTGGCTGTAATAATTCTTCACGAATTGAAATTCGTGCATTCTTGAATGACTTGTCGATTGTGCCAAGCAAGTCACCAATAAATTTGCCGTTCTGAGTACCAACGAGACTAGGGTCAAAACCTGCTTCACGAAGCGCGGTACGAATACCATTCATCTCCTGTACGGTAGCCTTGCGGGTCAGACCTTTGCCCAACGGCTTGCCGTCTTTAGACTTCTTAAAGCCAAGAATAAACTTACCTACGCCAGACTCAGCAAGATTGAAGGCTGGATTCTCATTAACAAGTTGCTCAAACCGCCGAACAAGATCCTCTGTGGGCACAACTTCACGATTGCCCAACAGTTTGTTTGCCTGCCCATACAGGACATCAACATCTTCATCAAAGATACGTTTTGCTATGTCAATGGTATTGGCTATTTGACGACTGTCTAATGGTTTAGCATCATCACTAAACATTTTAATTAACCTATCTATTTCCGTGTTAACCATACCAGTTAGGTTTTGGTTTGCTTCACGCAAGATAGTTTCAGGGTTACCGTAAATACGTTCAATGTCTCTGTTTAACAATTTCAACAGTTTATCTGGGTTTGCTGATTTACCTGTGATTCCAATCTTTTGTAATCTGCCAGATAGTTCTCTGGCAACAAACTCTGCATTCTCTTGTGCAGCAACTTTGTTTGGAAACACTCCTTCATAAATTGCTTGTAAGCGTCCTAGAATTGGAGATTCATTCGCACCACGAACCGTGGGTCTGCCACCTGCGGCTATTACTTCTCGCGCTATAGCACGCGCCTCATTAGCAGATTCACCACCAGAACCTTTAATTAAACGACCAAAAATTGCTGCAAGACCCCGTCCAGCAAATTCACCAACACCACCAAGCGCAAACTCACCAAGCGCACCACGGCCTATCTCGTCAAGTGTTTCACGCTGTAAACCCTCATTAGTTTCTTGATATTGGTCAAACAAGTATCCAAGAGCCGTGCCTCCACCTGCAATAAGCGCAGCAGGAATAGCACCTACACCAGAAGCGGCAAGCGAGGCAGTAAGGCCACCGATTAAAGACCCTCGTGCTTCTCCGTAGAAGTCAGCAAAGTCATATCTGGTAAACCCTTCTTTCTCATCAATAGCCATCAACCCCGTGCCTGTGATGTTGTATTTATTTTTAACATCATCAGTTAACAGGTCGCGGTCTAAAAGAAACTCGCCCTTGTCATCTATCTGAATGGCCTCTTGGTTAATTCCTAGTTTTGCTAGACGAGCACGCCGTTCTTCTTCGTTATCACCCTTAGAAAACTCTTTACGAAAGAACATGTCTTGCACGCCTGTGTCGTAATCAATTTCACGAACAGGGAGCGTTGGTTCTACAGAAACAGGAGCTTGGTCAGGAGTAGAAGCCTGATCTGCAAAGAACGTATTGACTATAGCTTGTTGTTCCTCGTCAGTGGGACTGTCTCCTGCGATACGAACTTGTTCTACGCCATTTGGAGTTCTTATTTTTATAATACCCATTTACGAACCTCTTGACTACACCAAGTCATAAACGCCGTCATCACCCTTTTGTAAACGAGGACCAGCGGCTGCTTGTTTTGCTTGTTGTAAAGTTTTTAAATCAAGACCCACTAATTCTGCCACTTCTTTATAGCCTGCATGTGAACTACGAGCTTTACTGCGTATTATTTTTTGAACATTTCGTAAGGCATCAATCGCTGATTTTTTACTTTTAAATACATTACTATAAGAACCTAAGTTTAGCGTGTCCGTTCCAGGTTCAATAGAAGCATCTGCAAATCCCATTGATCTAGCAACCATAACACGTTCTTGGTTAGATATCATTTTACCGCCCTCGTTCAAAATTATACGAGCGGATTGTAAGGCCATAATTCTATTTAAGTTTTCAAACTCATTACCTGCACCAAGTTTACTGTAATCTAAGCCAGCTTTTGCAAGAAGAGGTTGCATAGGTGTGCCTTCAGTTGCTCCCTTTGCCGCATCGCTTAACTTACTTATTAAGCCTGTAGTTCCTAACGCTCCTTCATCAACAAGCCTAATAGCATCCTCTAAAGCATTGTCTGTTTCAGCAATAGAGGCCAAGTCATTTACATAACCTCTTGTTACAGCATTCCATTCGCTCTCTCTACCCGCTAAAATTGGTTTAGTTCCTTTAGGGGCACCAGCTTTAGGATAGTAAATTTCTACGCTGATATTTTCGTTAATCTTTCTAGTTTTAGGTGTTGACTGGTAGTAGTCATCTATTGTTTTACCTTCTGCTTCTAATCTTGCCTTTGTGAGTGATGCCTGATTAGTTATGAGTTGTTTATACAAAGACCCACTAGCGATGTTTTTAGTAAGTCCTGCTTGTTGTAAAGCATTAAAACCATTGTCGTTTAAACGAAGGTATTGACCTGATGTATACTGTTTACCGTCAGGACCTTCAAAGTCCTCTGTGACATAATAATCGTTTTTAGCGAACCCTCTAGTTCGGTCACCTTCCAACCTTTCAATCGTATACTTAGAAGCGAGAAGATCTGTTTCGCGTTCAAACGCTTTTCTTTTCTCTTTTGCTTTAATAAAGTTTGGTAGAGTTTTTCTCATGCCCTCAGAAAAGTTTGTTAAAGCATCTTCACTAGTGCCACTAGCAATGGTAAAGCCCATTAAGGCTATATTTAAACCTCTAGTTACAGAATCATCTTCTTCATATTTTGGCAACAACTTTAAAAACTCTGCTTTAATTGCGGCAGGAGAATCTGTCCCACTTTCTATCGCAGTCGTTACTTCAGATTGTGCAGAATCTTGAGATGGAATACCTTGAGAAGCATTTGCATTTCTTGCTTGTCTGATGATAGCGTCATCGTATTCTTCAGCAAGCTCTCCTGTCTTTGTTCCTGTTCCTGTCTTTGTTTCTGTCTTTGTTTCTGTTTCTGTATCTGTATCGCTCTCTGTTAATCTGCCAGCAGCTCTTTCTTGCTCTTCTTGATTACGTCTAGCGATCTCATCCACTTCTTTTTGGTTTCTTTCCTCGGTCAACAACCTTTGAATCTCAGGGTCAGTGCCAGGTCGCATGATTCCTAACTTCTCATCAAAGTAGGCTTCACCTGCGGCTGTTGCTGCTTCGTCCTCTCGTTCACGAACCTCTGCTTGTTGATCTGTGAAAGGAGGGCTATCTGGCGTAGTTGGCCTTACAACTCCTGCATCACGGTCAGCAGCGTCTACAGCACTTTGATACTGTTGCGCTTGTAGGTTAGCAACGTCTTGCGCTGACCTTCCACCCTGTGACCCAGCACGATTGCTAAAGTCCATGACGTTAATGCCTAAACTCGTTAAATAATCTTCACTTGGTGTCATACCAGCAAAGCGACCACCAACGGTGTCTTGATTTGGTGTGTCAGAAGTGGCTAATGCTCGTGTGGCACCACCAGTTACGCCACCAGCTAATTGACCCAAAACGTCTGCCGCAGCACTGATTCCCTTGCCAAATCCAGTGCCTGTGCCAACAAGATTTTCTGCTCTCCGTCTGGCTGCAAAACCTGCTCCTCTAGAGGTAAGACTCGCTGCCTCTGGCACGGTCAAAGAGCCGAGACCGCCTCTCATTGCTTTTTTTGCAATCCCAAGATCTAACGCACCTGACATTGTGTTTGCAGTTGTTGGAAAGGTAAATACGCGTCCATCTCTCGCTACACCGAAACTTCGGCTAGGACCGCCTACACCAAAAGGTTGAGAAGCAAAAACAGGTCGCGCTCCAGGGATGCGACCACGAACATTAATCTGACCACCATTGAAAAAGTTTTGCACGCCAGCCGAATTGTTCAAAGCGTTCCGAGCATTCCGTTTAAACATCTTACGGTTGTATATGCTCATCGCTATCTCCCAAACAGGCTGCTAAACAATCCACCTTCACCAAACGCTCCTGCTTCTTGCAGTCCCGCGATACCCATGCCAATGCCGCCAAGCTGTGATATCATGCTAGGCTTTGGTGCAGTGGTTTGTGTAAGCGTGCTTGTGGTCGTTGGTACGCCACGGAAGATGTCAGACATGAAACCAATACGTTGGTACGGCTCGAACTGGCGTTCAAGGCTCGTGGCACGCTGTGCATCAATCTCGGCTTGTTGCTGTCGCTGTTCTTGTCCACCAAGCTGTGATAGCAGGCCAATGTCTCGCTGTTGCGCAGCCTGCGCAGATTCGCCCAGAGCGGCTTGTTGGAGTCCGAGCTTGCCAAACAACTCTCCAGCTTGCTGTGCCCTGTTCTGTGCGCTTTCAAACGCCTGTGAACGCAGTTGTGATGATTGTCTTGCCAACGCATCCGCTGTATTGCGCTGTAGTTCTTGTTCTGCTACCGCCTGACGAGAGCCGCCAAAAGCACCACTTTGTATGGCACCAGAACCAATTCGCTGACGCTCGATGTCTGCCTGACGTTGCAAATCCCGCATACTTTGGTCAACAACTTGGTCTATGTAAGGATTCATAAACTGTTGATAGCCTTGTGGAGACAAAGACGCCACACCTTGACCAAGTGTGGCAGCACCAGCCTCCATCATGGGTTGATATGCACCGATTCCTGCCACTCCAAGTTCGATAGCCTGCCTTTGGGCAGGTGTCATGTCCGCAACTTGATAGTCAGGAATTGTAGTAGGCTGATTTGCTAGTGTTTCTGCACTGGACAAAAGGTTTTTTAAATATTCTTCCTGATAGGCTGGAAGCGATTGTGTGGTTGAAGTGATTGTCATCACGCCATCCTTTCAAATTTATCCATCAAAGAATACATAACATCAGCACCTTTCTTAGGGTCACCGTTTCCTGCGCCTGTAACAGCCTTTTTGGTCATAACAAACTCTTCGTCTGAAAGTCTTGCTTCTTGTACTTTTTTACCATTTTGATAGATACCTGCTTTAATATCGTCCGAGGTTCCAGTGCCTGGGCCTTCGATTAGACCGCCTTCGTTAAGGCTTACGATACCACCTTCTGCTAGATTTTGCCTACTTTTAACAGCGTCTTCTAGTTCTTCTATTGTATCATACGCTATTCCTGTCTTTGGGTCTACAAACAAGCCTTTATATGGTTTGCCTTTGTAATCAGGATTAGCCTCACCCCCTTTAGGCTGATCTGTTACATCTTCTTCACTTTTGCCGAGCAATCCTAAAACACTAGACCCTAGGGCAATGTCACCAGCACTAAGACCCGTGCCAAAAAGACCACCTTTAGCGGCTTCTGAAGCGGCGGCTTTTGCGGCAGTGGCCTCTGCGGCTTTTGCGGCGGCGGCTTGAGTAGCGGCTTTTGCTCCTGCCGATTGCGCTGCAACACCTGTTGCTCCTGTACCTATGCCAAGAGCACCAAGCCCCGCCCCTGCACCACCAGCAAGTATAGCGTTTTTTATAACATCGTCTGTGTCGCCACCAGCGAGAAGCGTGCCAATCCCAGATCCAAGAGCCGCGTTTAAAGCAGCACTACCCGCAGGACCGCCAACGAGATACCCTATTGCACCACCTGCTATCGGAGCTAATTTCTTTAAAAGACTCATGTTACAACCTTTACAACCCCACTATCATTGAATAAGGCTCCTGTTTCAAGTCCAGTAGCAGAGGTAGGCAAATCAGTTAGTGTTAGTTTAGTGCCGCGCATCTCTCCAGGGTTACGTTCTTGTTCAATAAATACCTGTATTGAACGCACAAGATCTGCCATGTACTGTTGTGTGTACTCTATCGGCGGTTCTGGGAGTCTTGGTGGTGCAACTTGATTACTTGACATTATCTTCTACCATCCTGTCTTATGTCTACGCGGGGGCTACCCAACTTCCACTTAGACCCTAATGCATTTGATTCTACACGAAGAGCAAACGAACGTCCACGAACTCTTAAATCTAGTTGTTCTGTGTAGGTTTCAACGGGTGTTGATTGCGTCCTTGTTGAAGTGCCAGCCTGTGTATTGTTAAAGTCTGCGCCTGGATTATTACGAGCTTTAACGGTAAAGGTAGCCTGTGGTGAAGCTAAGTTAGTTGAACCATCAAAAGTTAGATCGGGTATAACCTTGCGAAGATACGAAAATCTGTCGCCATCACCAATGTCTATAGAAGCAGATTCAATGAACGAGTCCATAGAAGACCCATCGTCATCATATCCTATTTCATGGTTGTATATAAGATTACTGCCTGTAGCTATAGGAAAGTTCCGAGTTCCACGGTCCAACCATGCAGTTCTCGAAAGTGTGCCAAAATACCATACTTTTTCATTGTAGTTGTAAGTAACATATTTATCATTATCACTAGAACTGGCAGACGGATAGAACCAAATTACTTCACTAAACTCTGAGTTTACACCTG
>Ga0310343_10002063_pt1 | contig 10515 bp, 9 predicted proteins | sample HC15DNA2025_MG_FD_203519 | JGI IMG/M metagenome (GOLD analysis project Ga0310343, IMG submission 203519) | Marine microbial communities from station ALOHA, North Pacific Subtropical Gyre - HC15-DNA-20-25_MG | ecosystem: Environmental > Aquatic > Marine > Oceanic | place: Pacific Ocean: North...
TTATATGACTTGGGAGCACATTAAAGAGGTTGAAGGGAATGAATTTGCAAATATAGGACATCATTCTCATACTCATGAATATCTCATAGATGTAAGCAATGAAGAGTTTATTTTAGATATTGAAACGGCTAATAAAATTTTTCTAAGGGAACTTGGTTATATCCCTAACCTATTCTCATATCCCTTTGGGGAATACTCTAAATTTATGAAAGACTATATATCTAAAAATTTCAAATATGCTTTTGGTCAGCATTCTGGTGTTATTGATTTAAATAAAGATAAATTTGAGTTACCTAGATTTCCAATTAATGAAAAATATGGTGAGTTAAAAAGATTTAAATCAATAATAAATTATTTTCCACTTGAATATAAAAGAATACTTCCTGAAGAAAAACAATTATTCGAAAACACAAACCCTCCAAATTTTAAAGTTGAATTTTTCAAAGAGCAAAAAAATTTATCTAATATCAATTGTTATTCTAATGAGGGAGATGTTTGGGAAAAATCAAAAACGAGCTTTGCCAACAATTATTTAACGATTGAATTTAGAGAACCATTCAAGCCAAGGAGAGGAAGAATTAATTGTTCTCTAAATGACAACGGGAAATGGAGATGGTTTGGTGTTCAATTCCCAATAAAAGAAAATTAAATCAAACTTTGCAAATCTTTACTTGAAGGCAATAGTCTCGCTTCATCAAAATCTTTTAGATTATTCTGTTCAATAATTTTTTGTAAAACCTCTATATATTTACCTCCTGTTTCTGCATATTTATCTAAATATTTAGACAAAATTAAACTATCTAAAGGTTTGTTTTGATTTCTAAGTTCTGTTCTCGCTTTTCTTAAATTTCTATATGTTGAATGAGTATTTAAATTTCTTAAGTACGCTCTTACAGATAACTGCAAGCTATGAAATTTCATAACTTTATGATCTTTTCCCTCATCAGCATTTTTAGGTTTTAATCCTTCTCCAGACCAAGTCCATTGTCCAAATAAAGCATTACCCTTTAAAGCAAATCTTGAAGTACCCCAACCAGTTTCTTTCGCAGCTTGAGCTATTGCTAATGAAACTGGAATTTCATCCATTCTTACTTTTAAAGTAGACAAATCATTTTGTCTGACACCATATTGTTTATATTTTTTATCTAACCATTTTTTTTCAATATCTGTATTGCTATTTTTGTTAAGGATGGTGAATAATCTTTTTCTATCAATCCTAATTTTATTATTTTCCTTCACAATTAAAGGAAGAACAATTTTTATAAACATTTCTTTTCTTTTTTTGGTACTTGCTATATTTTTTATTTCATTTGGTAAAAGACCAATATCTATTGGTTTAACTAACTTTGTATCTCTTACATCCTTTAAATTGTAATTTACCTCTTTAAATAAAGAGTCAATTTCAGATGTAGTGTATCTAACTAAATTTATTTCAGAATTATTTTCTTCTAGAATATCATACAACAAATCTCTCTCATCAGATTCTACTGCTGAATCTTCCTCTAATAGTTCATCTTTATTTAAAGTACTATTTAAAATATTTTTTGAATTATTAGTAAATTCTTTTTTGTTAAAATTTTTATCAGTAAAATTAATAAAAATTGGAGCTACATAAAAAAATAAAATTACAACAAAAGAGCTTAAAAAAAATCTTGACACTATATCAAAACTTTTATTTTTCAAAAAACCCGGTTTTTTAAATTTTCTCATAAATTATTATTATAAAGCAATAACTTCTTTTACCTCTGGTAAATAATGACATAAAAGATTTTGAACACCTTGTTTTAAAGTCATAGTAGAACTTGGGCAGCCTGAACAACTGCCTTGTAATTGCACCTTTACAACCCCATCTCTAAATTCTTTAAATTTTATATCTCCTCCATCTCTAGCAACTGCAGGTCTTATTTTTTCTTCTAAAATTTTTACTATTTTTGATTCAATTTCACTTAAATCTAAATCTTCATCTTTTTTATTTTCATCAATTACAAACTCTTTACCATCTGCATAAAAATCGTTTATTAAGGAAATTACGATATGTTTTATTTCATCCCAATTAGTTTTATCTTTCTTATTAACTGAAATAAAATCTTGACCTAAAAAAATACTCTCGACACCATTTACAGACAGTATATTTCTTACTAATTCATTTTGAATGTCTTCCTTACTTGTAATTTCATAAGGACCACTATTCGAAACATTCTTTCCAGGAAGAAATTTTAAAGAATTAGGATTTGGAGTAACTTCTGTTTGAACGAACATAAATTATATATAATGAATATTTTGAAAATTAAAACTTGATAATATATTTTTTTTAAAAACCCAATATTTCTTTAATTCTTTCAATCTTTTTAGATGCGATTGAATTAGCTTTTTCAACTCCATCTAGAAGAATTTCATCTAAATAACTTTTATCTCCTAAAAGTTTTTTTATCTCATTAGAAATTGGTTCGATTTTATTTACAAGTTCTTCTGCTAATTTTTCTTTAAATTCTGAAAAGTTTTTACCTGCAAAATTTTTTACTGAATTTTCCAATGAAGAATTTGTTAGGCTTGAATAAATTCCTAAAAGATTCTTTGCTTCTAATCTTTCATCAAGTTCCTTAATGCTTAATGGCATAGGCAATGAATCAGTTTTTGCTTTTTTAATTTTGATTATTATTTGATCTTTGTCATCTGTTAAATTTATTCTACTTAAGTCTGATAATTCTGATTTGCTCATTTTTTTTGAACCATCTTTTAAACTCATTATTCTTGAAAACTCTTTTTGTATTAATGGTTCAGGAACTTGAAGAAAATTTTCTACATCAAAGTCATTATTGAATTTTTGAGCTATATCTCTACATAACTCTAAATGTTGCTTTTGATCATCACCTACTGGAACATGAGTTGCATCATATAAAAGAATATCAGCCGCCATCAAAACTGGATAAGAATATAAACCAATACTAGCTTTCTCTTTGTCTTTACCAGCTTTCTCCTTAAATTGTGTCATTCTATTTAACCAACCCATTCGCGCAATACAGCTTAATATCCATGCTCCTTCAGCATGAGCAGCTACTCCAGATTGATTAAAAATTATACTTTTTTTTGGATCTATTCCACTTGCTAAAAAAGTTGCAACAGTTTCTCTAATATTATTTTTTAATTCTTTTGGATCTTGCTTAACTGTAATAGCATGTAAATCTACTACACAAAAAATACACTTGTTATCATTATCATTATTTAAGTCGACAAAATTTTTTATAGCGCCCAAATAGTTTCCTAAATGAAGATTGCCAGTAGGTTGAACACCAGAAAATATTTTTTTTCCCATAAAATTAATACTTTAATTTAATATCATTCATTTGAAAAGCTTTGACGAAATAACACACAATTAAATAAAACAATAATCCTAATATAACAGATAAAACTAAATATAGAGATTTAATTGATTGATTAAATTCTAATTCATTTTGAAAATAATTTAATAAAAAGTTAAAAAATAAACCCATTAAGATTGATGCAAAAATTATTTTGATGAACTTCATAAAAAACATTTTATTAAAATAAAATAATTGTCTATTTCTTAAAAATATAAATAACAAAACTGAATTAAACCAAGATGAAATTGATGTTGCTATTGGAATTATTATAAAGCCAATATCATTAAAATAATACACACTAATAAAAATATTAAGCATTACTGAAATCAAAGAAATGTAAAACGGAGTTTTAGTATCATGATTAGCAAAGAAAAAACTCGAAAAAACTTTTATAAATGCAAAAGCAGGTAAACCTAATGCAAAATAATATAGAGCTAAACTTGAGTTGTTCACTGAATTTACATTAAAAGAGCCATAACCAAATAAAGCTGAAATAATTTGTTCTGATCCAATTAATAAAGCGATAGTTGCTGGAAGACTTAAAAATAAACTTAGTTCAAGGGCTTTATTTTGTATGAGTAAAATCTTATTTTTTTTTCTAGATTGAACATGCTTTGAAAGCTGGGGAAGTATAACAACACCAATCGCAATACCAGCTATTGCTAGGTTAATTTGATAAATTCTATCTGCATAATATAAATAGGAAACTGCACTTGCTTGAAATGATGCAATTATTGTTCCAATCAAAATATTTATTTGAGTAACACCAGAAGAAAAAATACTAGGTAAAAGTTTTTTAAAAAAAAATTTAACTTTGTTGCTCGCCTTTAATTTAAAACTAAATTCCAGTGAGAGATATTTTGAAACATATTTAAATAAAAATATTAATTGTAAAAAACCAGCAAGAGAAACACCGTAGGATAAATAATAAACTAAGTGGTCGCCTAAAGATTTAGAAAAAATCAATACTAAAATTAAAACAACATTCAAAATTATTGGGGCTGCAGCTGCGGCTGCAAACTTATTGTGTGAATTTAAAATTGCAGAAAAAAATGAAGCTAAACAAATAAAAAATAAAAAGGGAAAAGTAATTCTTGTTAAATTTATAGCTAACCCCATTTTTTCTAAATCTCCCACAAATCCCGGAGCGATAATTGAAATAAATACAGGCATAAAAATTTCAATAATTATGATTAAAAATAACAATCCAAAAAAAAGAAAATTAAAAATTTCGTTAGCAAATTTATTTGATTGTTTTTTTCCTCTAATAACTTCTGTTGAATAGCTTGGAACGAATGCTGCATTAAAGCTGCCTTCAGCAAATAATCTTCTAAAAGTATTTGGAATTCTAAATGCTACAAAAAAAGCATCGGCCAACATTCCTGTTCCTAGAAAAATTGCTATCAAAATATCTCTTAAATAACCAAGCAATCTGCTAATGATAGTATAAAAACCGAATGTGCCTGTTGACTTAAGTAAGTTCATAAATCATATTAGTCTTAATTTTACCCCAATTGTACATTTATTGTTATCAGAAATGAAAAAAACAAAAATTGATCATTACACAGATAAAGAAGCTTTAGATTTTCATAAAGACAAAAAACCAGGCAAGATTGAGATTATTTCTTCTAAAAATATGACAACTAAGCGTGATCTAGCTTTAGCTTACTCTCCGGGAGTTGCTGCTCCAGTTAAAAAGATAAGTGAAGACCCGGAAGCTGCCTATGATTTTACAAGTAAAGGAAATCTTGTTGCTGTAATTAGCAATGGTTCTGCAATATTAGGATTGGGCAATTTGGGTGCTCTCGCATCTAAGCCTGTGATGGAGGGAAAAGCTGTATTATTTAAAAGATTTGCAGACATCGATTCTATTGATTTAGAAATAGACTCTAAGGACTCTAACGAAATAATTAATTCAATAAAAAATTTTGCGCCTAGCTTTGGTGGAATAAATTTAGAAGACATAGCTGCACCAGATTGTTTTATAATAGAACAAAAATTAAAAGAAATTTTAGATATTCCAGTTTTTCATGATGATCAACATGGGACAGCAATTATAACAACTGCAGCATTAATAAATGCATTAGATATTTGTGGTAAATCAATAAAAGAAATCAAAGTTGTAGTTAATGGTGCTGGAGCTTCAGCACAAGCTTGTTCAGAATTGTTTAAAAACTCAGGTGTAAAATCTGAAAATATAATAATGTTAGATAGAAAGGGTGTGATTTTCGAAGGTAGAACTGAGGGAATAGATCAATGGAAGTCTAGATACGCAGTAAAAACTAAACTTAGAACTCTCGCTGATGCTGTTAAAGATGCAGATGTTTTTTTAGGTTTGTCTGCAAAAGGTGTTCTAAAAAAAGAAATGGTAAGATCAATGGCAAAAAATCCAATTATATTTGCTTGTGCTAATCCAGATCCAGAAATCACTCCAGAAGAAATCAATGAAGTTAGAGATGATGCAATTGTCGCTACTGGAAGATCAGATTATCCTAATCAAGTAAATAATTTAATTGGATTTCCATACATCTTTAGAGGAGCTTTAGATGTAAGATCCAAAACAATAAATGAGGAAATGAAAGTAGCAGCAGCTAATGCAATAGCTAAGCTCGCAAGAGAAGATGTACCGGATGAAGTAGTTGCAGCTATGGGTGGTGAACGACCACATTATGGAAAAGAGTACATTATTCCTTCTACATTTGATCCAAGACTAATCAGTGTAATACCTGCAGCTGTAGCAAAAGCAGCCATAGAAAGTGGTGTAGCAAGAAAAAATATAGATGATTTCGAAATTTATAAAGAACAACTTAAACAAAGACTAGATCCAACAGTAACGATTATGCAAGGTATAAATTCATTTATTAAAAAAAATCAAAAAAGAATTGTATTTGCTGATGGTGAAGATGAAAACACATTAAAGGCTGCAATAGCGTTTAAGAATTCAAAGTTAGGTATTCCGATTTTAGTTGGTAAAGAAAGCAAAATTAAAGAGCAAATAAAAAATATTGGTTACAGTGAAAATTTTGATATTGAAATTGTTAATTCAAAAGATGAAAAGAAAAGAAAGAGATATGTAAAACATTTGTTTGAAAAATTACAAAGAGAACAAGGATTATTGGAACGAGATTGTGACAGAATGATAAGAAATGATAGGGTTGTCTGGGCAACAAGCATGGTTGCTTGTGGAGATGCAGATGGAGCTGTAACAGGAAATACGAGACGTTTTGGTGCTTCTCTTGAAAAAATTAAACAAGTTGTTGATGTTAGAAAAGGTGAAATCATGTTCGGATTAAACATGATTGTACATAAAGGTAGAACTATTTTTGTTGGGGATACAAGTGTACATGAATACCCTACGTCTGAACAAATGGCTGAGATTGCAATATCTACCGCAAGGGTTGTTAGACTTTTTGGATTTGATCCTAAAGTTGCTTTTGTATCTCATTCTACATTTGGACAACCTCTTACAAGTAGAACAAAACATATTCGAAACGCAGTTGAAATATTAAAAGAAAAAAAAGTTGATTTTGAATTTGATGGAGATATGCAGCCAGATGTTGCTCTAAATTCTGAATATAAGGAACTTTATCCTTTTGCAAAAATTGTTGGTAAAGCAAATATTTTAATAATGCCTGGACAACACAGTGCTGCGATTTCATATAAGTTAATGAAAACAATTGGAGAAACAAAAGTTATTGGCCCTCTCTTAATTGGTTTAGGTTTACCGATTGAGATTGCTCCACTTAGATCTTCAACTTCAGAAATAATAAACCTTGCTTCTATTGCAGCATATTCTTCTGAGGTAATTAACTACAAAAAATAATTATTCTCTTTGAATTCTTAAATCTTCAACAAGTATTATACTTGCAATCACATCTTCAACATCAAGAATTTCCTTAGCTTCACTTATAACTAAATCTTTTTCTTCAATTGTAACTGCAATACCATAAACATAAATTTTTTTTTTATATGTATCGATTTGATAATTGGTAGATTTAATATTTTTGTTTAAAATTAAAGCTGTTCTAAGCTGAGATGTAATTAATATATCTTTAGCAGATTGTTTAAATTTAAATTCCTCTTTAATTTTTATATCGTTCCTAACTGAACGAGCACCTTTTGTTTCCCAAGCTAATTTTGTAATAATCAATTTTTCTTCTGGGTTATCTACTTTTCCAGTTATAAAAATCCTACCATCCAAAACTTTTGTTTTTACCGAAATAATATGTTTTTTATCCCTAGTTAAAATTTTTGCACTTATTGTTTTTTGCATTATTGAATCATCTATTTGAGTACCTACTGTTCTAGGATCTAAAGCAACAGAAACACCTGTACCGAAAAGACCTTTAGAACCAACTCCAACACATCCAGTTAAAATAAAACCAATTAAAATAAAAATTAATAATTTATTTTTCATTTTTTAATTCTAAACAATAATTATATATTTCTTTCTTAGATACATCACTAATTTGAGTTAAAATATCTGTAATTTCTCTAGTAGGCAATTTATTAATCATTTTTTTTATTATATTCATATCTGATTCAGTTAATTTTTTAGAGATATTTTTATTTATTTTTCTTTCAGAAATAACAACTGTGAGTTCACCTTTTGGTTCTTTTTCAAATAATTCTAATTCATCTACATTTTTTCTAATAAATTCTTCGTAAATTTTTGATATTTCTCTACAAAAAACTATCTTTCTTCCACTAAAATTCTTTTTTATTTCAGGTATGATTTTGTTAATTTTCCTAGGAGAAATAAAAAAAACTAAAGTATTTTCAAATTCTGAAAATTTTTTTAATTCATTAGACAATTCCTGTTTTTTGTCTGGTAAAAAACCACAAAACAAAAATTTGTCCGAAAATCCACTGATTGAAACAGCTACAGCAACAGCCGAAGGTCCAGGAATAGGGAAAATTCTTATATCATTATTAATACACTCATTAACTAATATTGAACCTGGATCAGAAATGCTTGGTGTACCAGCATCAGATATCAAAGAAATTATTTTTCCGGATTTAAGATATTCAATAATTTTCAACGCATTTTTCTTTTCATTAAATTTATGATTTGAAATTAATTTTGATTTTATTTGATATTTATCTAAAAGGTTTTTTGAAATACGAGTATCTTCACATAAAATATAATCAGATTGTTGTAAAACTTCAATTGCTCTCAAAGTTATATCTTTTAGATTTCCTAAAGGAGTTGATACCAAATAAAGACCATTTTCGTATTCTTTTAATTTAAATTGTGGTTTTATGATCATAATTTAGCTTAAAAAATATTATATTATCATCAAAATGATCAAATTAATTAAAATTATTTATTTTATTTTTTTATATTTTCACTTTCTATTTTTTCAAGCTGTACATGCTCAAGAAAAAATCAAAATTGGATTATTAGTACCTATGACAGGAGAAAATAAGGAAATAGGAGAGTCAATTATTAAAGCAGTTGGATTAGCAGTTAAAGATATTGATAATAATTTAATAGAAATTTTTCCTAAGGATACAGCAACTAAAGCTAACCAAACTTTAAAATCGGCATTTGAGTTAAGTGAAATGGGTATAAATGTTGTTATTGGTCCAGTATTTTATGAGAGTTTAACTTATTTAGATGAAATGAAGGATTTAACTTTTTTGTCATTAACAAATAAAACTTTAGATCTTCCTAAAAATGTAATCTCTGCTGGAATTAATTCTACATCACAATTTAATACAATAAAAAAATTTTTAGAAACTAGTCAAATACAAAAAACTATTTTTTTAACACCAATCCAAGATTATGAATTTGAAGTTAAAAGAGGAATGAAAAATTCAAAAATTAAAATTTATAAAGATTATGAATATAATACAGAACCTACAAAACTAACAAAACAAATAGAAGAAATTACAAACTACAAAATACGAAAGCAAAATTTAGAGGATGAAATAAAAAGGATAAAAAATTCAGATGACCCAAATAAAGAAAAAAAAATAAAAAGACTAGAAAAAAAATACACTTTAGGTGGTTTAAATTTTGATGCTATCGTAATTGCAGATTTTGATGAAAGTCTAAAAAGTGTATCTACATCACTTTTATACACTGACGTACTTCCTAAAAATAAATATTTCATAACTTTAAATCAATGGTTCGATGAAAGTTTATTAAACGAAACTGATATTCAGCCACTGTATTATCCATCAATAAATAAAGAAAATTTTGATAACTACAAAATAAAATACTTTAACGCATTTAATGAAGATCCCACCCATTTATCTTTATTAAGTTATGATCTTGTTGGGTTAGTATATTATTTATCAATAAACTCAAAAGCAGAAGACCTAAATAAAATTTTTAAGAGAAAAAATTCATTCAAAGGAAAAATAGGAATTTTTGATATCAAAAATAACAAAATTAATCACAGATTAAATTTTTATAAAATTGAAGATCAAAAACTTATAGAAATTTTTTAATTTTTTTAAAAGCCTGAAATCTATGATCCATCTTAAACTTTTGTGATGGCTTCATTTGCCCAAAAGTTTTCTGTTTTTTTAAGGGAATAAAAATTGGATCATATCCAAATCCATTTTTTCCTTTTGGTTTATCAGAAATAAAACCCTCCACTTTTCCCAACACACAAGCAATTTTTTTATTTAAATATGAAATAGAGAGTGCACAAATAAATCTTGCTCTAATTTTTTTACTTTTCCAATTTTTATCTTTTTTATTTAGCTCTCTATAAACTTTTCTTATAGCTTTACTAAAATCTCCATACCTTCCTCCCCACCTTGCAGAATAAATTCCAGGACTATTATCTAAAAGATCTATCTCTAAACCTGAATCATCAGCTAAACAAATCAATCCTGTTTTTTTAGAAAAATATTTAGATTTGATTAATGAATTTTCTTTAAATGTTTTTCCATTTTCAACTGGACTCTTCAGATTAAATTCGGATGTAGAATGAATTTTAATGCTTTTTGGCAACAAACTCTTGATTTCACTTAATTTACCCTTGTTATTAGTGCCAATTAGTAATTTATCAATTTTTTGTTTAGACATCTAGAAATTATCAAAATCCTTACCATATAAGAGGCTATGGAAAAAGAGGAAAACCAAAATAGCCCTGCTTTAGATCAAAACCAAGAAACGGTAAAAGAAAAAGAGAAA
>Ga0310343_10002064_pt1 | contig 10513 bp, 4 predicted proteins | sample HC15DNA2025_MG_FD_203519 | JGI IMG/M metagenome (GOLD analysis project Ga0310343, IMG submission 203519) | Marine microbial communities from station ALOHA, North Pacific Subtropical Gyre - HC15-DNA-20-25_MG | ecosystem: Environmental > Aquatic > Marine > Oceanic | place: Pacific Ocean: North...
TTTCGAGCACCACCAACCGGGCGGCGGAGAGTGGCGGCGGCGATGTCAAACAATCCAGATTCAAAAGACGCGATCCGAACGCGAAGCCTCCTCCGGCGCCGCTCGGGTCTGGTCCTCCTCCCGCGACGAATCCAGTCTCCGCGAAAATCTTAGAAAAATCCAGAGAAGAAAATCCAGACGTGGAAGTGGTTCCTTTGCAACAAACGCAGTTCCAAGGCGTGGCAAACATCGACGACGAATCGGAAGAAACGTCGCAGTCGAACGTCCTAAAACGACGAGCTATATTATTGGCGGGCGACGTGGCTTCGTTTTTTGTGTTCGCGACGATTGGTCGCGCCAGCCACGGGGAAGGTTTGAATCCAATCGACATCGTCGGCACGGCGTCACCGTTTATTCTCGGCTGGACGTCGGCGTCGTATTTGTTAGGCGCGCGAGGCGCGTTCGGCGACTGTAGCCGACGAAGCGGCGTGGACAAACTCGGAAAAATTCTACCTTCGGTCGGGAAAACCGTCCTCCTCGGCGTCCCTATCGGCGTCGTCATCCGTTCCGTGGCTACTTTCCACGTCCCGGAAATCTCTTTCCTGTTCGTTTCGCTCGGTTTCAACGGCGTCGCTTTACTCTTATGGCGCGTCGGCGTGAGCGCCGATATTCGAGTCGGCGGCGACCCGTCCGCGACGAGCGGGGCGAAAAAAGCCAGCAAAAGAGGAAACCCGCTCGAGTTTCTCTCCTTGTTGAAAAGTTTAGTCACGAGATGGTAACCTCCTTCTCCTCCTCCTCCTCCGCCGCCGCGTCTCGTCGCACGAAATGTGTGTGTGTGTGTGTGTGTTGTATTGTAGTGCATTTAAAAAGGAGGCGTCGTGTACACAAAGATTCTTCTTCTTCTTCTTTTTGTTTCTCGTCTTCTTCTTCTTCTCGATTTTGGTCCCTCCTCCTCCTCCTCCTCCTCCTCCTCCATCGATCGAACGAAAGACATTCTTCTTCTTACTTTTTCGCAAAACCTCTGTTTTTGTGGGTCGTTTTTTCGAAATAATTTTTTAAAAAAACCGAAAGTCGTCGTCTTTGTCTTTTTCGTCCCTTAAATAGGAAGAACACACGACGACGACGACGTGTTGGTGGTGGTGTGTTTTTTTCAAACACAAAATAATAATTGCCCAATCCTGTCCAATCCCGTTCTCTTCAATCCACATTACCGCTCTTTGAATACACACCGGAGTAACACACACGTTTCAAACCGGTTGGTGCTCTCTCGGTTCGTCCTCTCCACTCCTATAAGAGACCGGAAGCTCCTTTTTTGGTCGGTCGCGAAGATGAAGAAGGGTGGTGGTTCCTCCCCTCGAAAGGAAAGGAAAGGCGAGAGAGGAGGAGGAGGAGGAGAAGAGATGTCCTTCGCGGAGGCGTGCCGAGTGTTACATCTGGACCCGAGAGAAGCGTCGAGCGACCCGAACGCGGTGCGATCCGCGTATAAGAAGATGGCGCTGGAGTGTCGCCCGGACGACACCACCACCGCGAAGAGCAACACGACGGGGAAGAAGAGCAACAGCAGCAGCAACAAAACGTCGTCGTCGTCGTCGACGCGCACGAGGGAAGAGTTCGAGAAGAAGTTCAGGCAAGTCGTGCGCGCGTACGACGCGTTGACGAGACGGGAGGAGGATTCGGAGGCGGATGAAGATTCGGAGAATTCCTCGCATTCGGACGACGACTTTGACGATTTCGGAGGCCCAAATGGAGATTTCGACGGGGTGTTTAAGAGCCCGGAAGACATGAGAGACTTCGCGGCGAACTTTTTCGAATCGTTCTTCTTCGGCGGCGGGTTCGCGCAAGGGAGCAACGGGCCATCATCGAGGAGGCATTCGAGGAAGCGACGATCTACCAACGCTTCCGGAGGACCAATTATTAAAGAAGTCGACGAAGACGGGGAGGAATATTCGGAGGACGACTCAGACGACGAGGATTACGACGACGACTATGGTAATACCGAGGACGACTCGGACGACGACGACTATGGGAGCCATTCGGACGATTACGATTCGGAGAGAGACGGGTCGGATTCGTATTCTGACGACGAGGACGGGTACGCCTACGCGGATTTGAGAAAGTTTTTCGGTAAACCACCTCCTGGATGGTCGAGCAAAATGGCCGCGCACATGCAAGCGAGCGCTGAAGCGATGGGAGATAAGAAGATGAGCTCGAAGAGCGCACAAGGTATGTTTGACGAGCTAAGGTCGGGAAGTCGAAATAGCGGTAACAACGCGAATAGCGGCAGGTCGAGTAGATATTCCGGAGGGAGAAGCAGCGGACGTAGAGGCGATAGCGGCGGCGATGGTAAACGTTGGTTTGACCCCGATGGACCTGAGTTTGGACAGAGAAGCAATCGAGGCGATGGACGAGGTGGACGTAGAGGCGATAAAAACAACAACGGCTCGTTTAGAAGATCGCACAACGATAACCCGAACAATCGAGATTACGACGACCAAGACGACGACCAATTGTTTGAACACTTGGAGAAGATGAGGAAAGAAGCAGCAAAGTACGCCGCGGAAATTGCCAAGAAAGAAAACGAGAGAAGAAGAGCATCAGCGCCGTTAGAAAAGCTGCAAAGGCCTACGTTAGTTTCGAGATCTGATAATACCATCACTTTGAACGTATATCGACACAAGTCGGGAGGGACGTTGCCACCAGATAGATGCTGGGAACTGAGTTTAAAAAAGCAAGGCGATAGAGAATTTACGGTATATGCCGCGGTGAGAGGTAACCCAGTGGTGACCGTGTCCGATTTAGTGCCTGGAACGCGATACTCGTTCAAAGCTAGAGTCGGTCGCGTGTCCTCGGAGAAGGATGGCGAAGACGGCGATACAAAGTCTAAATCTACCATGGATGTTCTCTCGGAAACTGTTTTTTCATCTTTGCGAGATGGATCGGGTAGTATGAAAGGCGTGGAAATTATTTCAGAAAAAGATGTCTCGGAATGGGGAGATTATTCCATAGAATCTGCGTATGCGACTTCTGGGACAGCGCCGAAGGAAACGAGTAAGAAACACGCCGAAGAAGAGAAGGCTGCTCAAGAAGCGAACGTTTCAGCTCCTGGTCAAGGTAAGAAAGCGAAGAAAAAGCAAGCGCAGAAGGAAAAGTCAGAACAGGAAGCTTTGAATAAGAAACACGCGGAAGATGATGCTGCAAAAGCTATCGACGAGGCGCAGCAAAGACGCGAGGCGTTGAAGAAAGCGATGGAAGAAGCCGCGGAAAGAGAAATGGCAGAAATGAACGCCATTAAAGAGAAACTCGCGAAGAAAGACGCCGCTCAGAGCACTAACACTTCCGTGTCCTCGCAGACGAACAACCCAAACGCTGCTGCTTCGTCGACTTTGTCCAAGAAAGCCGTGCAGAGACAGAAGAAGAAAGAGAAAGCGGCTGCGGCTGCGGCCGCCGCGGAAGAGGTTGAATCGGACGAAGCCATGGCGAGACGTTTGCAACTGGAAGAGCAGCGCAGGTACGGTGAAACCGGTGCAGATGCACCGGCTGGCACTGGATTTCAGGTAGCTGGTGCGACTAAGGGTAGTAGTAAGGAGAACGCTGCGGAATCGTGGGCGGCCGCGCCAGCTATGCCGTTGCCAAAAGGACAGCAAAGATCGACGGCGCCTAGAGGGTATCCAGCTGCGCCTCAATCCGGATCCTACGAGGACCGCTTCGCGCCACCACCACCACCTGGTCCTCCACCACCTGGTCCTCCACCGTTTGGTTCGCCCACGCGAAAGGTGGCACCGCCGCCGGTACCTCCGGGACCGCCGCCAGGAAGACCTCCCGTAGACGCGCAGCAATCGAGAGCAGACATAAAGCCTCCGCAGCAACCTCCGAGACAACGGCCGATGCAGTCATCACAGCAGGTACAACAACATGCTTCGCAACAGTCGCAGCAGCTTCAACAGCAGCAACAGCCGGGACCGCCGACGTCTAACTATATGAATCTGTCCTCGTCGTCTTCGCAGCAACAGCAGCAACAGCAGCAAGTAGGTGTGAATCCGCTCAATGCGTATAGTAGTGGTTCTCAACAACAGCAGCAGCAGCAACCCCCGCAACCGCCGCCGCAACGTTGGAACGAAGGACCTTCGCTCCAGCAGCAGCAACGTCAACCGCAGCAGCAACAATTCGGTGCGCCATCGTCGTATCCGCAGCAACAGCAAATGAGCGGTAACGTTGCGAGCGTCGTCTCCGGTGTTGCCAACTTGGGCTTTGGTTCTTCCCAACAACAGCAGCAACAGCGTGCGCCATCGATGTTTGACCAGCCTTCGTATCAGCAGCAACAAACTTCCTCGGGATATGGGCAACAGCAGCATCCGTCTTACATGCAGCAAGAGCAACAGCGCGTGCAACCAACATCCTCCTGGGATCCGTTGATGGGTTCTTCCTCCTCACAACAACCGACAGTTTCGTCCGCTTTCGGCCAATCTCCGCCGCAAACTCAAGCCTCGCGAGGTCTCGGCGCTTTTGGCGATTATGGCGGCGCCTTTGGCGGCGGCGCGTTCGGAGGTGGAGGCATCGGCTCCATCGGTAGCTCTATTGGTGGTGTCGGCACCACCGCCTCGGTCGTGCAAACGCAAACGCAAGGCAATCCGGCGTCGCCTCGCACGCAGCAACAGCAACAAACCGACGGTCAGTTTTTGGAGAACCTGGACAATTTGTTCGATGATATGATTGGAGAATAGATACCTCTTTTTGCCGTTTCTGAGAGGGAATCACACTGTCACTGCTACCACTACTACTGCTACACATATATTTTTAATAACAACAGTACGAGAGAAAGAGAGAGAAAGAAAGAGAGAGCATGTACGTGTCGTCGCATACTGTAAGTTGTTTTTTTTACCGCCTTTTGTCGTCGCCCATTCGTAAATCGAATAATAATTAATAGTCGTCAGAAGAAGAACGCGCCGAAGACGATGTCTCAACCGTCGTCTGTTCAGGCCGTCTCGGGCGGGTCTTCGTCGTTGGCGACGTTGGACATCCTCTCTCCGTCTTCCACGGACACGTTCGAGATCGGTTGCGAGATATGCGTGACAGCGCGCGTGTCGTTTCCCGAGAAGTCGAGCGCGCGTTTTCAATCGCCTTCAACGAACGCGTACTTGTTCCCGAGATACCTGCGAGTGGAGATGGCAGACGCGTCCTCGTGGATGATATCGGCGGGGAGACGGTATAAACACGTCGGCAACGCACTCTTAGACGACGAGAGAGAGAGTAAAGCGACGTATTCCCTGAGGTTTAGCACCGGGGAGTTACAATCCGGGAGATATTTAATTCGATGTTTGTTACCTAAAGATTATTGGGAGAGTAAAGACGGAGAGAAATCGGGAGACGCGGAGGAAAAAGAAATGTTGATGAAGAAGAAAGAGATACAAAAGGCGTTACTGTTAGCATCGAAGAAAGAGATACAAGTGCAATTAGCGCCAACTTTAGAGTTTGTGAGAAGTGGTGCACACGACGTGACGTTTCGATGGAACGCGAATTCGCTTCCGCCGAATGTATACGAGAGCGTGTTAAGTTGTAGTAGTAGTGGTGGTTACGGTAATAAAGGAGGAGAGAGTGAAAATGGTAGCGGCGATGGTAGTAAAATCACCGGATGGAAGCTCGCTTTAGACGTGCAACCGGCGTTGAGAGATAACGAAAAACTTTCGGACGTTGTTTCGGACGCGTTCGTGTTTGCGGCGAAAGCTGGTCATTCTGTGTGGGTCGTGAAAGGGTCGCGAATTATGTACGAAATCGATATGCAAGAATTGATCCGTAGAGAAAAAGTAATATCGTTTCCACCGAGTCGGTCCGGATACGCCGTCGCATTAGCTGCGTTTAATTTGGGTAATAACAATGACGAGAATTCCGAACCGGCGATGACGACCAGGCGAGTGTGGGTGAGCACAAACGGGTTGGAAGTTTCAGCGAGTTGCACGAAGGACGCAAGAGAAGTCATAGTTGGTGATGCAAAGTACGCACCAAAACGCGGAACTTCCGGGTCGGTTATTCAGGAAAAGATGCAAAAAATAGATTTGGAAAAACCGCCGGCGCCAGGTAAAGACGAGGCGTCCAAATTCGATAGACGACAAGATTGGGTGCCGAAACGTCAAAACACAGATGTTGGATCGTCGATAGCGACGACGTCTTTCGCGTCTACGTGGCAAAAAGAACGTGGAGTGAACGTGCTCGTGTTTCGTTTATCCGATGGTGCCATCGAGCACGACGTTACCTTCGATACAATTGGCTCGAAACGAACGGATTCAAATGCATCGAGGGCAGCCTGCGAAGCGTTGAAGTTGGCGTTTTCACCTTCTGATGGTGCCTTTGCAAAGTCTCGGGATGGGCAGCGTATATTAGGTGCGCGATTGGTTATTGTTACCACGTGCGGGAACTGGGCATCGAAGGCGGCGGAATCTGGAATATCGGATGCGTTGCGGGAGATTTTCGTCCATCGGTTCGGTGGCGACGTCTCACAGGCCTCGCGAGCTATTTCGGACGCCATTGCGGGAGATCCGAAAAACGCATCTGCACTTTGTATGACGGCTATGTGCGAGAACAGTAACGAGCCAAACGTTTTTACTTCTCGCTTCATCGACGCTGCAATCAATAGAGGCAAAGATAAAAAAGCATCGATAAAGATTCGATTCGCATTTACGAGTCCAGACGGATGGTTTCCGATGATGAGGAAGCTTGGGAATATTTGTGACGATGGGAAAGTATTTTTCAGCGGGATTGAAAGCACAGAACTTCTGGGCGCGGCGACGAGTCCGGTATCTCCGAGTCCGGCGTCCTCGAGTGGCCAATCGAATGCGGATGATAAAAGTCTGCAACCGTGGGAGATGTGTGGTGCATGGGCCGCGGAAAAGAAGGAGGAAGAGGAGAAGGTAAATGACGACGAGGCAGACAAAAGACAATCATATGAAGAAATCAATAAAGTCGAAGACGACATCGACCGCATTCTTTTTGAGCTTAACGCAGATTTAAACGGAGAAGAAGAAGAAACAGTGGTAGAAAAACGGAAACGAGAGCAAAGCCATAAAAAAATAGAAACTGAACGCCTTGAGTCGCTTAAGCTTCGCGCAGTCGTTGAAGCGATAGAGCCTTGCCTCTTTGCTGCGGCTGAAGATGAAGAAAGGAAAACAGGGAAGAGTACTCGCGCATGTGGAGAGCCTAAGTTTGTCAAGATTCAACCAAATTACTTGGTACAATCTGCACAGCTCGGTTTTGGCGGCGAATATTCGCACTCAAGCATATCGGCGACGCCATTATTTAAAACGCTAATTCATTTCGCACGACAACGCATGCGTCGTTTTCAGTGGAACGCGTTGAAAGAGAGCGAATCGAACGATGTGGCGAGTCAAGTTACACTTCGAATGGAGCACTGGATGCGAGAAATATCGAGAAAACGCGAGAGTGAGCATTCCACGAAGCTCGCGTGTGAGTTCATCGCAGCTGATGCGATTGAGTACCTTCGCGATCGGATTTTACATTTAATCGACGTTGATGGAAAATTAAGGGTTGCTACACATCAAGAAGATGCAAGAACATGCATCAGAACTCTTTCGGCGTTTTGTTTGCGAGATAACGGTGCGCATTTAGCCGAAGCGATTCGTCGGGACGCACTCGAAGCAATCTTGCGTTCATTTCTAGCTTCATGGAACGGATACTTAGGTGCGGATTTGGACACAACGCCGCTTCTAAAACTCGAACGTGTTGTAGAATGGCTTGCGGCGAACGACTTGAAAACTTGTAAAGTAATCATCGCCTCGACTTCCTCCTCGTTTATGTCCAAGAAACTTGCCGTAGAGACAGACCCGAAATCGAAACATCGTAGACGAAATTTGAGCTTTGCAGAAAGCACAGAGCTCTTCGAGATGAGTTGCATACGAGCAAATTTTCCAGCGTTGCCTGATCATGATGGTATCTTTGCCGCGCCTTTTCGAGTCATCGAGCTGGAAAAACCGACGGATAAGAAGTTCGATGGTTTGGTTCAATTACCTAGTAAGACGAAGAGTACGACAGGAAACGGGTCTGCACCCTTATCGCCTCTCGAATCGAAAGCACTTTCGAGATTAGATTCTGGATGGCACGGAGAAATAGATGCGAGAATACCGACGCCACTCGCCAAGCAAGCTTCGCCTATCGCCGAAGATTTTTCTGATTCCGAACGCGACTGGCAAGACGTCACCGGTGAACACTTGTTGAGCGAAATGAACGACGACGACGAGGTTAAAATGTCCACTTGGTATAAATGTTCAGTTATTGCCATCAAAGCGAAGCGCAACGATTGGGGTTCATTTTGTGAAATTTTGCGACAAGCGCCGCGATTGACATGGTTACTTCAAAACGCAGGCGTGAAAGCAGTCTTTTTCGTGTGGCCGAAAAGCACGGGCGAGGACGGTACGCGGGAATTATTTCAACCCCTCATCGCGAATCCAAACTTTGAAACCGCGGAGCTGCACATTCCAGTATTTGTCATTCCCGAAGACGACTTCGCGCGAAGCTATGATGGTGCAAAAGCAGAAAGCCGTCGACGTCATCAACTCTTTGGCGAAGACTGCGTGATTCGCATCGACGTCCCCTCTTTGGATGAGTGCGAAGACGGGAGCACCAATCAAGTAGCCCGCAGGTTACGCAACGTACTTCTTTTAGCATTGAAAGACCGTGGCACGCGCGAAGAACTTGCATTAAGTACGAAGATCCCGCCGGAGGGCGGTGTCGTCGACGGTCGTTGTTATAATCCGTGGAACAACCCTCTCTCATCAAAAGGGGATTCCCGTGTGTCGTCTATGGACATGTTTGATCCGCAATCCGCGAGAAAGTTTCGCAAATGGCGCGTCGCCCAACGTATCGTCAACGCGTTAGGCTCGGAAGATTTAGGCATTCGCGCTGAAGCGTACGATTTAGACGAATCGGAAACTACGCCGGTGCGGGTACTTTGCATGGATGGCGGAGGAATGAGAGGATACGTCACAGTTGCCATTCTCAAGCGCATCTTGGAAGCCACTGGCGCATGGTGCGTCGGTGAAGTGTTCGATTTAATTGTAGGTACTTCCACTGGTGGTATTATTGCTTTAGGCGCTGGTCTTTTGCGAATGACTGTCGACGAACTCGATTCATTATACGAACAAATGGCGCAAGAGGTCTTCAAACCAGATTCGTACGTCTCTTTGTTGACTAAAGGTCCCGGTCACGTGGCTGCAAAATCGTTCGAAAATGTGTTGCGTAACGTCCTCGGCGACGATGCAGACGAAGAAATGTTTTCCATCGGTGCACATCAAAGGTGGTTTCGTTCTGCTGTACCTTCACCGAGAGTCGTGTTAGTATCCTCGTTAGTTTCGAGAAATCCGAGTTCATTTTACAAGCACCGATCCAATAGCCGCGAAAATCATTCGCCATCAGCCGTGGTTGACGCATCCACCTCAGGCGTACTGAAGAAAAAGTCCGAATTAGATTACGCCGGTGATTGCAGAATTGGCATAACTGCGGCACTACGAGCGACAACAGCGGCGCCGTGGTACATGGAAGAACTGATTTGCGAAAAAGAACTCGGATATGGAAGCGTCGAGATGAGCGAGAAACTGAGCTCTGTTTCTTCTTCCTCGACATCTTCTGGAGCTACAACGGCCACAGCTATTGCCGCTACGTCCACCTCCTCCGCCGAGCTCCAGCATAAATCTCCATCTTCTTCTAGTTTGGGTCCAAGCGACATGCTAAACGACAACGACAACGACCTCAACGATGACGACCTCGACACCGACACGGAAAAAGCCAAAGCCAAAGCCAAACGAGGCCAACTTCACGGCGACAGCTTGAATAAACTCTCACCACTCGAAAGCTCCCGAGCTCAACTTCGGTTCATCGATGGCGCCATCTCGTGCAACAACCCTGCTGCTGCTGCTGTGTTCGAAGCCAAACGCATCTTCAACCCGAAACGACCTCTCATTCTCTGTTCCGTGGGCACGGGCTATCCTATCGCCCGTGATGTTCCCGCCACTTACGGCGCATCCTGGGTCACCAACGTCGTCAACGCCACTTGTGACGTCGTTCAAGTTGACACGACTATCAGACACGTTCTAGACGCTGACAAAGACGAATATTTCCGATTCCAGCCGCAAGGCGAAATTTTCAGCTGCGCACTCAACGACACGAGGAAAGAAACGGAGAAAAAATTGAAGCGAACCACTTTGAAATACGTCAACGATGATGTCGTGCAGAGAAAAGAAATCCAACGGCTGGCGATGTTATTGAAGAAACCCAGGACGTTGAAGTAGACTAGACTGTATGTTAGTTAGATTTTAGAGAGCATTGTAGTACTATCAGAGACATTTTTTTTCTCGCAATATTCTCACAAACCTTTGAATTATCCGTTTAGAGAAGGAGGAATTTTTTTCCAACGTTACATTACATTTTGAGTGCACGCGCATCACAAACACGCCATGACGCAGATACGCGCGCGAACGACGACCAAAACGACGACAACGACGACAAAGAAGAAGAAGTAGATGCACTAAAG
>Ga0310343_10002067_pt1 | contig 10503 bp, 6 predicted proteins | sample HC15DNA2025_MG_FD_203519 | JGI IMG/M metagenome (GOLD analysis project Ga0310343, IMG submission 203519) | Marine microbial communities from station ALOHA, North Pacific Subtropical Gyre - HC15-DNA-20-25_MG | ecosystem: Environmental > Aquatic > Marine > Oceanic | place: Pacific Ocean: North...
TTTTCGAGTTCTTCGCCTTTTTCAATTCCAACGACGAGAGCGGAGTGTTGGCGGCCAACGGAAAGAACGGTTTTAACACGATGCCTTTCATCAAGGTGGCGAGCACCGAAGACAGGAAGAAGCAGGCCGAACTGGAGGCGAAGTTAAAAGAGGCCGAGCAAGCCGCCGAGCAGGCTCATAAGGCGGATATGTCCGCTGCCTTTGAAAAGTGGCTGGTTACCGAAAGAAAAGCTCATGCTTCCAACAAGGACAAGCCGGTCTGGGTTTCCTTGAACGGGGAGAGCGTGAAGAGCAAGGGTGGGGCGACTTTCAAGAAACAAACGGATGGTTCGTGGTTGGCGTCGGGCAAGAATCCTTCGGGGGACGTCTATGAAATCAGCGCCACGGCGCAACCCGGCAGGTTGGCCGGCGTGCTGCTCGAAGTTTTCCCGGACAAATCCCTTCCCAACCAGAGCTTGGGCCGGGGATCGAATGGGAATTTCGTGCTGACCGGGGTGCAGGTCGCCGTGCATCCTCCCAAGGGCAAGCCAGTGATCTTGAATCTCAAAAGCGCAAAATCCGATTATGATCAGGCGAACTGGGAAGTGATCAAGGTTTTGAAAAATGCCCAAAACCTGAACAAGGCGGGTTCCTTGGGTTGGGCGATCAACGGGAACGAGAAAAACAAGCGCGTACCGAGAAAGGCCATGTTCCTCGCAACCGAAGCGGTGGAGGTTCCCAAGGGGGCGAAACTGGTCGTGTCCCTCCATCACAAGTCCCGGTACGGGGATCATAACGTCGGCCGTTTTCGTCTTTCCCATACCGCGGACAAGGGGGCTTCCTTGGAGGGTAAACCGGGGCTTTCGCCGGAAATATCCTCTCTTCTGGCCAAGGCCGGCGAGGCTCTGAAGCCGGCCGAAAGGGCGAAGTTGGAAAAGCATTTCAAATCAACCGCTCCGAACCCCGCGACCCAAGCCAAGTCGAAGGTGGAGCAAGCCAAGAAGGCTTTGGAAAACTTCAAAAATGCCCTCCCGAGCACAATGGTCATGAAGGAAAAGGCTCAGCCCAAGGATGCCTTTATTCTCAACCGAGGGGAATACGACCAACCGACCGAGAAGGTGAGCCGGGCGTTGCCCGCGGTCTTGCCTCCCTTGCCGGATGGCGAACCGGTCAATCGTCTGGGGTTGGCCCGCTGGTTGGTATCGGGCGAGCATCCTTTGACCGCCCGGGTATGGGTTAACCGGACCTGGGAACGTTTGTTCGGGTTCGGAATCGTGAAGACCTCGGAGAATTTCGGTTCCCAAGCGGAGTGGCCCATGCATCCGGAACTGCTCGACTGGTTGGCGGTGGAGTTCGCCAAGCCGACCGTTTTGCCCAAGGTGGCGGGCAAGCCGTCCAAGCCTTGGGACATGAAGGGGATGATCAAGTTCCTCATGCTGAGCCGGGCCTACCGTCAGAGCTCGAGCGCGCCGGAGGACTTGTACCGCAGGGATCCGGACAACCGTCTGCTTGCCCGTGGTCCGCGCTTCCGCCTGACCGGAGAACTCGTGCGCGATCAGGCCCTGGCGGCGAGCGGCTTGCTGGTGCCTAAGATCGGAGGGCCCAGTACTCGTCCCTATATGCCGGCGGGCGTATGGTCGGAAACCAACCGCTATGGAAATTTGCGCAACTACAAAGCGGATACGGGCGAGGGTCTGTACCGCCGGAGCATGTACACGATCTGGAAGCGCACGGCCGCTCCTCCTTCGATGCTCTTGTTCGACGCCCCGAACCGCGAAACCTGCACGCCCAAGCGTTCCCGTACGAACACTCCCCTCCAAGCCCTCGCCTTGATGAACGAGGTGACTTACGTCGAAGCGGCCCGGGCCTTGGGCGAGAGGATGATGAAGGAGGGAGGAGAAAGCGCGGATTCCCGGTTGACCACCGGATTCCGGTTGGTCACCGCCCGTACGCCCGATCCCGAGACCCTCAAGGTTCTCAAGTCCGGGTTCGAGCGCAGGAAGAAAGAATTCGAAAAGGACGAGGAGGGAGCCAAGGCATTCGTCATGCAGGGGAGCTCGAAGCCCGATCCTACTCTCCCCGCCACCGAATTGGCCGCTTACTCGGCCACCGCAAGCATTTTGCTCAACCTCGATCGCGTGATCAACAAGGACTGAACTTTTACGACGATGAACGACTTCAACAACCTTCTCCTATCCAAGACCGACCTGACGGCGACACAGGACTTTCTCAACCGGCGCGTCTTTTTGCGCAACGGGGCGGCCGCTCTGAGCGCCACCGCTCTCGCTGGGTTGCTTCCCAAGCCATCGTTGGCCGGACCGGGGAGTGGTTTCCCGAATTTCCCCGCCAAAGCCAAGCGCGTGATTTATTTGTTCCAGTCGGGGGCTCCTTCCCAAATGGACTTGTTCGATCCCAAGCCGGGAATGAAAGAACACCATGGAAAGGATTTGCCCGACAGCATACGCAAAGGCCAGCGTCTGACCACCATGACCTCGGGTCAGAAGAACTTTCCCATCGCTCCCAGTATCTTCAAGTTCGCCCGGCAGGGAAAGTCGGGCCATTGGATGAGCGAGGTCCTCCCTCATCTTTCCAAGGAAGCGGACGAACTGTGCTTCATCAAGTCGATGCATACCGAGGCGATCAACCACGATCCGGCCATTACCTTTTGCCAGACCGGTCATCAGTTGGCCGGCCGGCCGAGCTTGGGGGCTTGGTTGAGTTATGGTTTGGGGACGGAAAACATGGATTTGCCCGCTTACGTCGTGATGACCTCCTGGGGGACGGGTCGGCCCAACGACCAACCTCTCTACGACCGCTTGTGGGGAGCGGGGTTTTTGCCCACTCAGCACCAAGGCGTGAAGTTCAGGAATTCCGGTGACCCGGTCCTCTACTTGTCCGATCCGAAGGGCATCAACCGCAAGATGCGCCGGGATATGCTCGACGAGATCGCCAAGTTAAACCGCAAGGACAGGCAAGTGGTGGGCGATCCGGAGATCGACGCCCGGATTTCCCAGTACGAGATGGCTTTCCGCATGCAATCGAGCGTGCCTGACCTGACCGACGTGTCCAAGGAGCCCAAGCATATCCTCGACAGCTATGGACCGGACGTCTTGAAGCCCGGGACCTATGCCGCGAATTGCTTGCTTGCCCGCCGCATGGCGGAGCGAGACGTGCGCTGCATCCAACTCTTTCACATGGGCTGGGACCACCACGGGGGTCTGCCCAATGCGGTCAAGGGACAGTGCCGGGACGTCGACCAACCGACCGCGGCCCTGATTGCCGATCTTCGTCAGCGCGGATTGCTCGAGGATACCCTGATCGTTTGGGGCGGGGAGTTCGGACGGACGATTTACTCGCAAGGCAAGCTGACCGCGACCAATTACGGGCGGGATCATCACCCCCGTTGCTTCACCGTCTTTTTGGCGGGGGCCGGAATCAAGAAGGGTTTCTCTTTGGGAGCCACGGACGACTATTGTTACAACATTACGGAGGATCCCGTTCACGTGCACGACTTGAACGCAACCATCATGCACTTGCTGGGGGTCGATCACAAGAAGCTCACTTACCGTTTTCAGGGGCGTGACTACCGCTTGACGGACATCCACGGACATCTCGTCAAAAAGATCTTGGCTTGAGAGGTTGAGTTCTCTCGAGATTCGCATGGCAAGGGAAGTCATTGGATTGACATGCTTCTCCGTTGATTTCTTTATCGTTCCAGGATGCAAACGAGTGATCAATCCTTGGTTTGGCGCCTGATTTTTTGGATCGGGTTTTTTCATCCCTTGCTTGTCTTTGCATCGGAGGAGGAGGGAGCATCCGAACCGGTGGATTCGGTCTACCGAGAATCGGGCGAACTGGAGGAGGAACGTTCCAAGCATTGGGCATGGGCCGAGCTGAAGGATTTCGTTCCCCCACGGGTGAAAAACCAAAAGTGGGTCAGGAATCCCATCGACCGCTTTGTCCTGTCGAAGTTGGAGAAGGCCGGGCTTGCCCCGAATCCCGAAGCGGACCAACGCACTCTCGGTCGGCGGGCTCATTTTAATTTGGTCGGCTTGCCCGACGTTGTGAAGAAGGAGACCGGGTCGTTTGACGAGATGATCGACGAGTTGCTCGAGTCCCCCCGGTTCGGCGAGCGCTGGGCGAGGCATTGGCTGGACGTGGCCCGTTTTGCCGAGAGTCACGGCTTTGAACAGGACTACGACCGTCCGCATGCTTACCACTACCGGGATTTCGTGATCAAGGCATTCAACAGGGACATGCCTTTCGATCAATTCGTTCGTTGGCAGGTGGCGGGGGACGAAATTGCGCCGGACGATCCGCTGGCCATGAGCGCCACGGGTTTTTTGGGGGCTGGCGTTTTTCCGACCCAGTTGACGGAGAAGGAATTCGAGTCGGCGAGATACGATGAAATGGATGACATGGCGAACACCACGGGCATGGCTTTTCTTGGGCTGACCATCGGTTGCGCCCGTTGCCACGATCATAAATTCGATCCCTTGACCGCCAAGGAATATTACCATTTCGTTTCCACTTTCGGGCAAACCATTCGTAGTGAGATCGACGTTTCCGATGGTTCGGTCGGGCATGAGGAAGCGCTTGCGAAGTGGGAGAAAACAAAGAGGGCGCTGGTTGAGGACCGCGACCGTTTTGAGCGGGACGAGTTGCCCGGCCGTTTTGAAAAGTGGCTTTTGGATCCGCCGGAAAGTTCGGATGCGCTTGCGGTCTGGGCGATTCTCGGAAATGCCGAACCCAAGTCCCTCGACGGAGCCACTTTCGTCCCTCAGGAGGACGGCTCCTTTCTGGTCACGGGCAAGAACCCGCGGGATGACCGCTGGGTGGTCAAGGCCGAGGTTTCCTTGCCCGGTATCCGGGCGATCCGGATCGAGGCGCTCACCCACAAGTTGATGAAAAGAAACGGACCGGGTCGGGCAAGCAACGGGAACATTGCTTTGAGCGATATCCGGGTCTTTGCCAAGAAGATCGGAGAGGAGGGGAAGGGCAAGCCGGTCAAGTTGATCAACCCGCGGGCCGATCATCAGCAAAATACGACCAATCTTTCCATCGCTTCCTCTATCGACGGGGACAAGCGCAAAACGGGTTGGGCGGTGGACGGACAGATCGGGAAAGATCACGTTTGCGTATTCGAATTTGCCGAGCCGGTGGAGAACGAGGGCGGGACGGAATTTACTTTCGAATTGGATTATTTCGTGAACGTCAGTCACGTCATCGGGCGTCCCCGGTTTTCCCTGTCCTCCCAGTTGGCGCCTCCGTTCAAGGGGGAATCGAAAAGCGCGGAATTGAGCGCTTTGCTCGAGGCGATCCGCAAACCGGGAGGGGTCGAGGGGCTGGATGAAAAACAAAAGCAGGCTTTGGCCAAGAGTTATCGCTCGCTCGATCCGGAGTGGATTAGGCTGAATGGAAAACTCTCCGCCCATGAGGCTGGGAAGCCGGTTCCCAAGAAGATCAGGATGATGGTCTCGAGCGAGGGTTTCAAACCCATGAAGCATCATGCCGATGGCCGGGGCTATCCGCACTTCTACAAACAGACCCATTACTTGGACCGGGGAGACCCGAACAAGAAAGGGGAAGTCATCGAGCAAGGCTTTCTTCCGCTTCTGATGAGAAACGGAAAATCTTCGGCCCACTGGCAAAAACCTTTGCCGGAGGGCGCCCGGACTTCGGGCAAGAGAACGGCCTTGGCCCGATGGTTGACCGACGTCGAGGATGGGGCCGGTTATCTCTTGGCCCGGGTCATCGTCAACCGTTTGTGGTTGCATCATTTCGGACAGGGTTTGGTCGTCACGCCCAATGATTTCGGGTGGCAGTCCGAACCGCCCAGTCATCCGGAATTGCTCGACTGGCTCGCTTTGCGCCTGATTGAGAACGGATGGAAGCTCAAGCCCATGCACAAACTGATTCTGGCAAGCGCAACCTGGAGGCAGACTTCTCAATTTTCCCCGGACAAGGCGGAGAAGGACCTGGAGAACCGTTTGCTCTGGAGATTCTTGCCAAGGCGCCTGGACGGAGAGGTCATCCGGGATTCACTGCTCTCGGTATCGGGCATGCTGGACGATACGATGTACGGGAAGGGAACCCTCGACGAACGGAGTCGCAGGCGGAGCATTTACTTTATGATCAAGCGGAGCAAGCTGATCCCGGTCATGCAGTTGTTCGATGCCCCCGAGCCGTTGGTCAGTCAAGGTAGGAGAATGAACACGACCATTGCCCCGCAGGCACTGATGCTCATGAACAGCCCGAACGTGCGCGGCTATGCAAAGAGCCTTGCCGGTCAGTTGGCCAAGAAGGCGGGTGATGAACTGGAGAGAGTGGTGGTCACGGGCTACGAAACGGTCCTGGGCCGTGAGCCCCATGCCGAGGAATTGTCCGCCACCGTCGAATTTCTCAAGTTGCAGGAAGATTCTTACGCCCAAGCCAAACAGGGCAACCCGCGTGAGCTTGCCCTGACTGATTTTGCCCAGACCCTTTTCGGGCTCAATGAATTCTCATACCTGAGGTAAGAAGATGGACGATGCCACACTTATGCAGTCACCGGGATTCTCAATGAATCGGCGGGCCATGTTGGGCCGGTGCGGAATGGGGTTGGGCGCTCTCGGACTAACGGCTCTTTTGCATGACGAGGGATTGTTGGGGGAGACGAATCCGTTACGCTCGAAAACCCCGCACTTTCTTGGAAAGGCGAAGTCGGTCATCTGGATCTTCGTGAACGGCGGTCCCAGCCAGGTGGACACCTGGGATTACAAGCCCGCCCTCGAAAAAATGGACGGCAAGACGATGGAGGGCTTCGACCGGTTTACGGGCTTCTTCGCCAATGCGGTGGGCGGGTTGATGAAGAGTCCTTTCGAGTTCACCCGACGCGGGGAGTGCGGCAAGCCGGTCTCGGAAATCTTTCCTTACTTGGGCGAACACGTCGACAAGATGTCCTTCATCCATTCCGGGCACACTGAATCGAACAACCACAGTCCGGCCTTGTTCATGATGAATTGCGGGGTTCCCCGGATGGGGTTTCCTTGCGCCGGTTCGTGGGCTACCTACGGCTTGGGTTCGAGCAGCAAGGACTTGCCTGCTTTCGTGGTGATGAGCGATCCGCTCGGGCGGGGGTTGCCCAAGGGGCATGCCGCGAACTGGGGAGCGGGTTTTTTGCCGAGCGTTTATCAGGGGACCTACTTCCGGCCGAAGGGCGATCCGATCGACAACCTTCACAGGCCCAAGGAACACGATCCTTCGCGCCAACGCCGGCAACTCGATTTGATGTCCAATCTCAATCGCATGGATCTCAATAGGAACCCGTTCGAACAGGAACTGGCCGCCCGCATCGAGAGTTTCGAATTGGCTTACCGTATGCAAAGCTCGGCGCCCGAAGCCCTGAATATCTCTTCGGAACCCGAGTACTTGAAAAACCTTTACGGTCTCAATCAGACCAAGTCCAAGCACTTTGCCGCCCAGTGCATGATGGCCCGACGGTTGGTCGAGCGCGGGAGCCGCTTTGTTCAAATCTACTCGGGAGGCATGGCCAACCAGCGTAGCTGGGACGGGCATTCCGATATCAAGGGTAACCATTCGGGTTTCGCTGCCGAGACCGATCAACCGGTTGCGGGCTTGCTGACCGATCTCGATCAACGGGGCTTGCTCGACGAGACCCTGGTCGTATGGGCCGGAGAATTCGGTCGTTTGCCGGTTGCTCAGAAAGGCGCCAAACCCGGCCGGGACCATAATCCGCATTGCTTTACCGCTTGGCTTGCGGGGGGCGGGGTGAAGGGGGGCGTTTCCTACGGCGAATCGGATGAAGTCGGTCACAAGGCGGCGGTGGACAAGGTGCACGTCAATGATTTCCATGCCACCATCCTGCACTTGCTTGGGTTCGATCACGAAAAACTGACCTATCGTTACGGGGGCCGGGATTTCCGCCTGACCGACGTGGCGGGCCAGGTGATTGCTCCGATCCTTGCCTAACCGAGAAACTCTTATTCCTCTTTCCTGAATTCTTCGATCGTTTGAAGAGCCTCCTTGGCGCCCATGGCGAGAGAAAAAGCCCCCTCGGGAACTTGGTGGTCACGTGGGTTGATCCGCAGAAAGGTTCCACTGGAGGATTGCCATGCCTGTTCGCAGGTTGTCCGGACGGTTGGTATGTTCGGGCCGGCTCCTAGCTCGATTAGGCAAAGTTTGGAATTTTCTTTTTCCGCCAACCATTCGTTCAGTCGGGTGGCTTGTTGATTGGTTCTTCGGGGGTCCCATTCCCAATCGGAAAACATGAGAATATTGGGGCGGGCCAGACCTCCGCAACCCGGGCAGGAGGGCAGGGGATCGAGGGCATGAAGGGTTTCCTCGTTCACTTCGATCCGCAGGTCCGGGGGGAGCGGCCAAATCTCCTGACCGCACTGATCCACGCATTGGAGATGCAAGAGGGAGCCATGGCATTCGGTGACCGCATCCTTGGCGAAACCGGATCGTTGAAAGTGTCCGTCGACGTTGGAAGTAAAGACAAAGGCGGACAGGTTGTGTTCGCTGATCCATTTGAGCAGAAGGAAGAATCCGCGGTGGGGGTCGGTTTTGCGATAAAGATTGAGCCGGTGCCCGTAAAAGCCCCAAGCCAGTCCGGGTGATTCCCTGAACCAACGCGGGTTGGCCATTTCTTCGAATTGGATCCCGAGCTTGGCCAAGGGAGGGTAGGCTTTCCAAAAGCCCGAGGTGCCTCGAAAATCAGGCAGTCCCGAATCGACCCCCATCCCCGCCCCCGCGCCAATCAGAAGGGCTTCTGCATGAGAAAGTGCTTCGGCAAAGGATTGGACCTCCGATCGTTCTCGTTCGTTCATTTGTAAAATAATAAAAAACCTTTGCTTTTTTTCTTTGAATTGCGATGCGGATGCTTGTTACCTTGATAAGTGGCTAAGCTGACTGAACTTGAAACACAAATTAGATAGCGTTGTCACGACTATCCTGTTTTCCCTATGCGGGTTTTCGGGGTGCCTGACGGTGGAGAAGGAAGTTCCTCTTCCCCCGTTGGGTTCAAACGAAAGCAAAATCACCTACGACCTGCCCCAAAGGGATGAAGTCATTGCCCAACCGGTTACCCCTTTGCTTCAAAGATCGGGCGGTTTGGCTTTTTCCGAGCAGGGAACCTTGTTCTTCGCCAATCATGAGAAGTCGGGAACGATCGGAAAGTACCAACTGGGCCAAGAGAGCAAACCGGAAACCTTCATCGACTTGTCCGAGTGGATTTCCTCTTCCGGCGACCAGGACTTGAGAGTCGAGGGCCTGCGCATCGACGCCAAGGGCAGGCTTTTGATCGCAGAGGCTGGAACGGGCAAGCTCATAAGGGTTTCTCCGGATGCCAGAAAATTGGAAATATTGGCCGATTCTTACGATGGATACCGCTTTGCCACCGTGAAGGATTTGGCGATTGGTTCCAATGGCGATCTGTACGCGAGCTCACCTTATTCCGGAACCGTTTACCGGATCCGGCCTGATGCCGGTTACGTGGGCATCCTGAACGAGGATCTGGTCCGGGTGGAAGGTTTGGCCATTAGTCCGGATGGGAAAAGCCTGGTGGCTGCCGAACCGGATGCGTCCAGGATCGTTGTTTTCGACATACCGGATGAATTGGAACCCGTGACCTCTTGGACTTTGGTTGATTTTTCTCCTTCGGGAGTCGAACCGAAGGGGGTGGTCTTCGATGAGAAAGGTCGTTTGTTCGTGGCCTTGGGAGACCGGGAGGAAGTGAGAGTGTTCGATCTGGTCAAAGGCGAGGAGTTGGTTGTCTATGATGCCGGTGGGGTTGCCGAAAGCCTGACCTACCGGGACGGATCGCTTTTTGTTTCGGGGGGTGACCGTATCCGCCGGATGCGTTTGCGAGCGAAGTAAGGACCTTCCTTATTGGGTGGAACGGTATTTCCGCTCTTCTTTGTTGCGTGAATTCAAAACGACGTAGGACTTGCCGTCCGAAGAGAACGAAAGCTTGATGAAATGTCCTTTGCAGTTTTTCGATTCGGTCAGGTTGGCAAGTATGGTCGCTTTCCCCTCCATATCCCTCCGATACATTTCGAGGGTTGATCGCGGAAGGGGTGCATCGCCAAGTGCAAGGAGAGTCAGAAGCGGGAGAATGCATTCAAACTATCATGCAAGAAATCCGCCAAGGTTTTTCACAAGCTTTTTTCTTTGGTAATAACTTCTCTTTGACTTAGGGGGTGGGGTCTTCAGATTCGAGGGAGGTAGATCAACCTGATTTTATTATGGATGAGGAATTTCTTCACTTATTTGAAGAGTCGCCAGCGTTGCGGCTCATGCGTGGTCGTTTAGGTTCGTTTGTCGTGGGTTTCTTCATGAAGACCTTCAAGCATTGGGGGGTGGTGGAGGCTTCCGAGGAGGAACTCGGGGCAACCCTCGCCGAACACATCGAGCAAATGAGGGAAATCGAGGATTTCGATGCTCCCAAACGCTTGCCTCAGGAATACCTGGACGAGTGGTGCGATGAGGAACATCGTTACTTGACCAAAGTATACAATGAGG
>Ga0310343_10002068_pt1 | contig 10501 bp, 8 predicted proteins | sample HC15DNA2025_MG_FD_203519 | JGI IMG/M metagenome (GOLD analysis project Ga0310343, IMG submission 203519) | Marine microbial communities from station ALOHA, North Pacific Subtropical Gyre - HC15-DNA-20-25_MG | ecosystem: Environmental > Aquatic > Marine > Oceanic | place: Pacific Ocean: North...
GGTCACTTTATGAGCACTTGTGAAGTAACTGGTCAAAGAAATATGGAAACTTTCTTAATGGAATTCACAGAAAATTGTGATAACACTGAGGGTATTTCCTTATTTGGAAAAGGTTATGAATATAAACTTTGGGGAATCATTAGTACTGATAGACATTTTCTTGGTATGAAAGACCAAACTAAAGATCCTAATGCATGGATTCATTTATTTGGAACAGATAAACAAGGAAGAGATGTGTTTTCTAGAACAATGCATGCCACGAGAGTATCATTAACTATTGGTCTTGTTGGAGTTGCACTGAGTATTATTTTTGGAATATTCTTAGGAGCTATATCTGGGTATTATGGAGGTCTAATAGACTCATTGATACAAAGATTTATTGAGATTGTTAGATCAGTTCCAACAATTCCTTTATATATGGGATTATCATCCGCATTTCCAGATGACTGGACGATAAATCAGGTTTACTTTATGATTACAGTTATTATTTCTTTATTTGCGTGGACAGATCTTGCTAGAGTAATACGAGGAAGATTCTTAGCCCTTAAAGATGAAGATTTTGTAACTGCAGCAAGATTAAATGGGGCAAAAACTATGAGAGTAATTTTTGTTCATATGTTGCCATCATTCTACAGTCATATTATTGCGCAAGCATCACTTTCTCTACCATTAATGATTGTCACAGAAACCTCATTGAGTTTCTTGGGTCTTGGATTAAGGCCACCTGCTGTTAGTTATGGGGTTTTATTGAAAGATGCTCAAAATGTTCAATCAGTTGCCAATATGCCCTGGTTATTTATTCCAGCTATTGCAGTTATATTGGTAATTTTGGCATTGAATTTTATGGGTGATGGAATCAGAGATGCTGCTGATCCATATCAGGAGGTATAAATGGTTACAAAGAAAAAAGATGCAAAAGAAACATTACCCTTACTAGAGGTTAGAAATTTGCATACATATTTTTATACAGCTGACGGTGTTGTAAAGGCTGTTGATGGAGTAAATTTAGATGTTTTTCCTAAAAAAACCCTTGGAATTGTAGGAGAAAGTGGTTGTGGGAAAAGTATAACCACAAAATCTATACTTAGGCTAATTGATAACCCTGGTAAAATCATTGATGGAACTATGAAATTGTATGATAAAGAGCATGAAAATTCCCAAGATATAGCTACATTAAACGATAAAGATCTAAAAAAAGTAAGAGGTGGAAGAATTTCAATGATTTTCCAGGAGCCTATGACTTCTTTTAGTCCAATCCATACAATTGGGAATCAGATTACAGAGGCCATAACTCTTCATCTAGATTACACCAAGGAAGAAGCAATGGAATTAGCTGAAGATTGGTTAGTAAGGGTTGGAATGAGTAACCCTAAGCAAAGACTAAAACAATATGCATTCGAATTAAGTGGTGGGCAAAGGCAAAGAGCTATGATCGCAATGGCATTATGCACCAATCCAGATATTCTTATAGCTGATGAACCAACAACAGCTCTAGATGTAACAACTCAAGCCCAAACACTTGATCTTCTAAATGAGCTTCAAGAAAAAAATGGGATGTCAATTATTATGATTACTCATGATTTAGGAGTTATTGCTGAGCTAGCAGATGAAGTTAATGTTATGTATTTAGGAAAAGTTATCGAGAGTGGATCAATTCGTCAGGTATTTAAAACTCCAAAGCATCCATATACTCAAGCTCTTTTGAGCTCTATCCCTTCATTAGCTACAGGACATAGAGAAAGACTTCCGATCTTAGAGGGATCTATTCCTCATCCTCAAGCAAGACCAGCCGGATGTCCTTTTAACCCAAGATGCAAAGATTTTATAGAAGGAACATGTGATGAAGTCTTCCCAGAACAACTAAAAATAGATGAAGGCCATTTAGTCAATTGTCATCTATATAATTAAGTAGGTATTTATGTCATCAACAAAAACATTAAGTGAAAATATAATAGAAATAAAAAATCTCAAAAAGTATTATCCTCTTACATCAGGAATTATGAGAAAAGTAACTGGTGTTGTTAAGGCGGTTGATGATGTTTCTTTTGTAATTCCTAGAGGTAAAACTATTGGTTTGGTTGGAGAGTCAGGATGTGGAAAAACAACTATTTCAAAGTGTATATTAAGAGCTATAGATCCTACAGAAGGGGATATTTATCTACATAATGCTGATGGATCTCATAATTTAGCTTACCTGGGTGAGAATGAGCTAAGACCATTAAGAAAAGAAATGCAAATGATTTTTCAAGATCCATTTTCATCCCTAAATCCACGAATGAATTTATTTGAAATAGTAAGTGAACCATTATTATTAAACGGGGTAAAAAATAAAACTGAAAGACAAGATAGAGTAGAAGAACTCCTAGAAAAAGTAGGCCTTAGATCAGAATATATGATTAGGTATCCTCATGCTTTTAGTGGAGGACAGAGACAAAGAATTGGTATAGCTAGGGCTCTTGCTTTGAATCCTTCATTAATTGTTTGTGATGAGCCAGTTTCAGGATTAGATGTTTCTGTTCAGGCTCAGGTAATTAATTTATTAATGGATCTTCAAGACGAGTTTGGTTTGTCTTATCTTTTTGTTTCACATGACCTTAGTATTGTTAGACAAATTAGTGATGAAATAAATGTTATGTATTTAGGAAGAATGGTAGAGACAGGAACCCCTGAAGAAATCTTCTCTTCTCCAAAGCATCCTTACACAGAAGCATTAATTTCTGCTGTTCCCCAGGCTGATCCTGATATAGTCAAGAATCACAAAACTTTGATAGGTGAAATTCCAAACCCTTCAAATCCCCCTGATGGTTGTTATTTCCACCCAAGATGTACTTATGTCACAGATGAATGTAAAAAAACTAATCCTAGTCTAACTATTGAGAAATCAGGTAGAACATTTAGCTGTCATAATGCAAAAAATATTAAGCTTTCAGGTCTTATATAAATAATGCTCAACAAATTTATTTTTATCTCATCTTTTTTATTATTTGTAATAATCTCTTGTTCTCAGGAAGAAGACTATTCTCAGTTAAAAGATTGGAGATCTGAATTAAGAACTGAAATGCTCGAAGCAAGACGATACGTAAATTCCACAAGTGATCTTACAACTAGATCTGAAATCTTTGTTAACGAGGTAATTTATTTTTATATCTGGATTAAGAATCATCTAGCAGAAAGATATGTTGATAAAAGTTGTGACGATGAACTTTTTGAAAAAACTATTAGATCTCAATTAAGTCCGGTTGAGTTGTTAATTCAAATATCAGGACCAACGGAAGATCCTTTTGATTTATTCCCTTTACCATCTGAAATAGTACATGTTCTTGGTTCAGAAGGTTCTGTAGGATTAGAAAAAGATACTTTTAATTTAATAGATTCTAATAATTTAGAATGGTTTGTTGAATTTGGGGATTCACCATTAATCCTTGAAAAAAAAGATGGATGGTATATAGTACCATCAAGATTAACAGAATCGATATTTAAGGGATGTAAGAAATGAGTACAAAGGTCTTTTCAGGAAACAGAATGATTGACACAGTAAAGGGTTCCGTTATTGAAAAAAGAATCTCAATACTAGTAGAAAACGAAATTATAGTCGCTATTGATAGCCCTGACAAAATATCATCTCATCCATTATTTGAAAATTCTGAAAATATTGAATTAAGTGGGACAATATTGCCAGGTTTAGTTGATTGTCATGTTCATCTTATAGGTTTTGGTGATGGAACGCCTGGAGATATCTTAGTAAAGACTGATGATAATTTGTTAGCAATAAATGGAGCTCAAAATGCAATAAAACACCTTGATTCAGGTGTTACCACTCTAAGAGACTTAGGCGCAAAAAATATGACAGGATATATGATTAAGGAAGCTGCAAATAGAGGCATAATTCAAACTCCAGATCTCATTATGTCAGGCCGGCCAATAACAATAGTGGGAGGCCACTTAAATTGGTTTGGAGAAGTTGCTACTGGACCCACAGAATGTATTGCTTCAGTAAGGCGTCTTCTGAAAGATGGAAGCGATATGATAAAAATTACTGCAACAGGAGGAAGTACTGGGACCTCAAATGTAAGAGTGCCATCATTTAATTTAGATGAAATGAAAGCAATCGTTGATGAAGCACATAAATTTGGTGTTCATACTGCAGCTCATTGTGTAAATACTGAAGGGATGAGAATAGCTGTTGAAGCAGGAGTTGATACTATAATTCATGGTAGATTTATAAACACAGATGGCGTATTTGAATTTGATGAAAAACTTGCTGATAAAATGGCAGATGATGGTATTTTCATAAACCCCACTCTTCATCAAGGAAGAGACAGAATATGGCAACTATGGGAAAAAGAAAAGGAAGTTGAATTATCCGAATTAGAAAAAACTGAAATTGAAGTTTGGCAAAGGCATTGGGATGATTCTCAAAAAGTTTGGGAAAAAGTTCTAGATAAAGGCATACAACTTGTTGCTGGCTCTGATGCTTCTTGGCAATATTATAAATTAGGTGGTACAAGCTTTCAGGATGAAATACATTCTCATGTTTCTGTTGGAATGAGTCCAATGGAAGCCATTCAATCAGGGACTATTTTTTCAGCAAAGTCTTGTTGGGTAGATGATGAAGTTGGGTCTATAGATCCAGGAAAAATAGCTAATATAATTTCAGTTGATGGTAAACCAGAAAAAGAAATTAAAGACCTCAGAAATATAAAGTCTATAATACATAGAGGAAGAGTTCATAAATTATTAAAGTAATGATCAGATAGAAAAAATGTTAGGATTATCTAATAGCTATTTTCAAACACACTAAGACAGTATTTTAATCTATTATTTTTTTCATATTAAACTACTTAACTAGCCTTCTAAATGGCTCATTCAAAATAGGAGCTTCTAAATAATCTTCAAAGTTAGACTTTTGAGCTTTTTCGATAGTCAATAGACTATTATCTATAGCTCTTACAGTTATATCTATATCTTCTTCAGTGTGTGACATAGTTGGATGAAAAACTGTACTCATATGAACACCCTGTTTAGCCATTTCTTGTACAAATAAAGTTTTCATTAAAGGAATTTCTGATGATTCTTCGCTAATAAATTGTATTATTGGTCCAGAAGGAATTCCTGATATTTTTACATTAACGCTAGAACTATCCATTACTTCAGTTACTTTTTTCTTTAAAGTGTTTCCGTAGTCTTCAAACCATTTCTCTGAGTTGTTTGATAGTAAATATTCTATTGTTGCTTTGGATGCTGATAAGCCAATATTATCACTCCAATATGAGCTTGAAACAAACATTCTATCAGCTGGCTCCATAGATTCATAAGATCCTACAACTGCACCCATTGGATACCCGTTTGACATTGCTTTTGCAAAAGCTGTTATATCAGGGGTCACTCCAATTTTCTTTTGAGCTCCTCCTACTGACATTCTCCATCCACAACTAACCTCATCAAAAATGAGTAATGATCCATTCTTGTGAGCTAATTCTTTAACTTCTTCTAAATAGCCTTGCCTAGGGAATTCTGATCTCATTGGTTCCAGCATAATCGCAGCAACATCTTCCCCATGTTCATCTATTAATTTTTTTAGGTTTTCTATATCTTCATAAATAAAAGGAATAGCTGTTCCAGCTAAAGCTTTAGGAACACCTATCGGTTCAATTCCTGCAAAAGGAAATTCCCCATCTTCTGGATTCACAAGATAATTTGCAGACTGATACCAATCATGCCATCCATGATAACCACTAAATAAAATTTTATCTCTGCCTGTAGTTCCTCTTGCTATTCTGACTGCTAAAGCACATGAATCTCCTCCACCTTTAGTATAACGAACCATTTCTGCACTTGGAATTTCTTCGATTAATAAATCTGCAAGCTCTAGTTCTAATGCACTATTAACTGTATGTATACTTCCTTTATCAATTTGATCTTTTACTGCATTATCTACATAATCATGTGAGTGCCCCAAAATTATTGCAGAAACAGCATTCATCCAGTCAAGATATTTATTATCATCTACATCTATAAAGTAACCCCCTTTTGATTCCTTTGCATATATAGGATTAATACCGTGCGCAAACTGACTTGATCTTCTACTAATTAATTGCGTTTTTCCAGGTATTATTTTCTCTGCTTTTTTATAAAGATTTAGTGAGTTGTTTATGTTATGTTTTTTCATAGATGTATTTTTTTATGTATTAATTTTAAAAGTAAGGCTGAATAATGAAAATCGCAATATTAAAAAAACCATATTGTATTGAAATTGAAGAAAAAAAAATAAATGAAAAATTAGCACCCGATGAAATTCGAGCTAAAACGGTTATTAGTGCATTAAAACTAGGAACTGATAGAGGTAATTTTGAAGGAGCTGAGGACGTTCCAGGTGCTCCTACTTATCCAAGATGGGTTGGTGATTCGAATGTAGCAATAGTTCAAGAGATCGGTTCTGAAGTTGAAGAATTTAAAGTAGGGGATAGAGTAGTTTCCCAAAATCCTCATCAATCCGAATGGACTGCAAAAGAAAGTACAAATATTTGTAGAATCCCTGAAGGTGTAAAGAATGAAGACGCAGTTTGGTCAACTTTATATACATTAAGTGCTTATTGTTATACTAAAGCAAATTTTATACCAGGAGAAAATGTTGCTGTCGTTGGATTAGGAATTTTAGGCTTAGGAGCAGTCGCTATGGGGCCTATTTTTGGAGCAAAAAAAACTATAGCTGTGGGAAATAGTGAATTAAGAAATGATATGGCAAAAAAAATGGGAGCTGACCATTCTGTTTTCAGTAACTCAAAAACATTAGAAGAAGAAATGTATCAATTGACTGATAATCAAGGCGTTGATTTAGTAATTCTCACAGCTAATCCTTGGGATGCATATATTTCAAGTCTGAAATCTGTGAGGCCAGAAGGAAGAATTTCTATTGTTGCTTTATCTGGAAGAGGTGAAGAAGAAAAAGTATTTAATCCATTTCCAATGGAGCATTTCTACAACAAAGGTATAAGTATAATAGCTGTTAATGGAGCGTTTGGTTATCAGTATCCAAATAATAACAGATTTTCATGGAAAGACAGATGTAAAAGTATTTTGTCTTATATGAATAAAAATCAACTAAATCCAAGTATTTTGAACACTCATAGGATGTCTTATGAAAAAATACCCGAAGCCTACGATATGATGACGAAAAGAGACAAAAGTATGCTAGGCGTGATTTTTGACTGGTAAATTATGAAAAATATATCAAAAAATTTAGACGAGATAGTAAAATTATGGATAAGAAATAATATACCTAATTATGAGCAGTGTGAATCACACATTTATGTTGGAGAATTGAATAAATATTCATCTGAATCCTCAACTGTTAGCATCCATGAACCATTAGCTGGACATGGCTTCAAAGACTCTATTTGGATTTTTGAATATGATCAAAATATTTATCTTGGAATTGATAATAATGCTAGGCAAGAAGTTCAAAACTTTTTGTCAGAAACACATAAGGATATGATTTTTTCCTCGTATGGAACTTATGAGCTATCTAGAATAACTCACAAATTTGGATACTATGTATGGGGTCCTTCATGGGTTTTATTTGCAGAAGAAAATGACTGGATTGATATAAATAAGCATGACGTAGAAATTTTATCAAGAAATGAATTTAATAAAATTGTAGATAAAAAAGTTTTTTGGCATAATGATTCCAATTGTCTAAAAGCATTTTCTGTCATTGAAAATGAAAAAATTATAGCTTCAGCTACTCTTACTGAGATAGGAAATAATTTTGTAGAAATTGGAGTTGATACTCATCCAGATTCACAACTATCAGGTCTAGGAAGTACAGTTTACTCAGCTGCTGGTAGATGGGCTTTTGAAAATGGGATGATTCCTTTTAGTTCAGTAGGCCCTTTTAATATCCCATCTACAAGAACTCAGATAAATTCTGGTATGAAATATGTAGGAGTTGATATGACAGGGACAAAACAATTTGCAGTACCTCCTCAGCCTTTAGGTAAACCCGATAAAGGGATAAATGTTGTAAATTACTATCCTGAGTGGGCAAAAAATGGTGATATTTTACCTAAAAAATAGTACAAATAACCAGATTTTCCAAAAAAAAGACTAAAAAAATTTTATAAAAAGTTGCAAAATTGTGATTTTTTATTTAAAGTAGTTGAAATATAAAAATTTGAGTTCAAATTTTACAAATTAGTACGAACATTAGTTTTGCTTTTTGTGATTTTTTTTTGAATCAATTTTTTAAAAACAAGTAATAGGGGGATATATGGTTAAATCCATGAAATTAATCATCTCGATGATGGTTATCTCTATGATGTTATTTGCTGTAGGTTGTGGTGGTGATGATGATTCAAGTAGTGATTCAGGTTCATCTTCAACTACATCTGCTGCAAGTTCATCTTCTTCTTCAGCATCAGCTGCTCCAAGTGGAGGTTCTGGTGGAGGAGAAGTTAAAATAGCAGTTTCAAGACTTCACCCTGGTATTGGTACTCCACAATTCTGTACAGCAGGTTGTGCCGAGAACTTATATCTTGCAAGTGTTCAAGAAACTCTATTCAGACCTGAGTATGGGGATAATATGGGAATGAAACCTGAAGCAGGAGTACTGGCTACCGGCTGGACACTTGCAGATGATGTTTCATACCTAGAATTTACTCTAAAGAAAGGTGTACCTTTCCACGGAGATTGGGGAGAAATGACAGCTGATGATGTTGTGTTCTCATTTAACAATGCTAACGCTGCTACAAACCCAGAATCTGTGCATGGTCAAGCTGGAGACTTTGCTCCACTTATAGCTAATTTAGAAAAGGTTGATGACTATACAGTAAGAATGAATTATGCAAACTATGATTCAAGAGGTATCAGACATCGATTTAGTACATTCTGGCAAACAGCTGGGATTGTTTCTAAAAAAGCATTTGATGAATTAGGAGCAGACGGTATGAGAGATGTTTTAGCTGGTACTGGTCCATATGAAGTTGAATCATGGGTGGACTCAGATAAGGCTGTAACTCATAAAGTTGAAGGTCACCATAGAATCGATGCAAGCGTTGAAACTGTGACTTGGCAACAAGTTGCAGAGGCTTCAACAAGAAGAGCAATGTTAGAAACAGGAGAAGCTGTTATCGTTCTTCCTGCTTTGAAAGACTGGAAAGAATTAGAATCTAAAGGTTTTGTAAGAAGTACAGGAACTGGTAATGTTATTCAAAGAAACATTGGTCTTACAGGTAACTACTGGGAGTCAAATAGATACTATGATGATAAAGTTCTTGAAAGAGAATGTCATGATAAAGCTTGGGTAGGATGTCCAGGAGATGCAACAAGTATGGAAAATGCTAGATTAGTAAGACAAGCTCTTGCTCACTCTATTGATAGAGAAGGTCTAGTTGCATCTGTAATGGATGGATTTGGTGGACCAATTTATGATGCATATTCTCCAAGTACAGAAAATCCTAACTTTAAGCAAGGAAATTATACTGATTGTGACACCCCTGGTTGTGACATAGGCGGTTGGGTAGTTCCATATGATGTAGACTATGCGAAGTCTTTATTAGATCAAGCAGGCTATTCAGATGGATTTACTATGGAGAATGTTTGGACTGGACCTCCTGGTGCACCAACTGAGCTTATGACAGCTATTGCTGGTACATGGAAAGCAACACTTGGAGTAGATGTTACTCTAAATAACGCAGTTTATTCTACATACCGACCTGGTTTGGTAGCTAGATCTACATCAGAACCTTTTGTAGGTTGTGGTGATGACTCTAACTATGCATTCCCATGGGACTGGGCTAGAGGATTCGTAATGAGTTCATGGTCTGACGGTGGTTATGGTGTAGGAATGGAAGTACCTTTTGCAGCTGATAACTATGCAAAAGTAGCTAAATCTACTGACAAGGATGAAAGAATTGCAATGAATAATGCTTTCGCAGATGAAGCTAGAAGACAAGCTCTTTGTGTTGGTATAGTACTAGAACCAGTTACAGTAATGTACAACCCTGACGTTGTAGCCAGCTGGGAACCACTACCAAATGCTAATGGTAACCTAAACGGTATTAACAACGTTGAATCACTAGTTCTTAAGTAATACAAAAAATTGCTTACAATTATGGTCGCTCCTAATGGGGCGACCATAAATAAGGATAAAAATGGGAAAATATATATTAAGAAGATTTTTATTTAGCTTCTTTACACTAATAGGAGCTACTGCAATAGTTTTTGGCCTTTCAAGAGCTGTTGGAGATCCTAGAGACCTGTTCGCTCAAGAAGGTGGATATGGAGTAACTGAAGAAACTTATGAGCATCTTACGAAGATGCTAAATCTAGACAAACCTCTTTATATGCAATATTTTATTTGGTTAGGAAAAACAATTCGAGGAGATTTAGGTAGATCCTTACTAGGACAAAAAGATGTAGCTGACCTAATAGGTGAAAAAGTACTGAATACTCTTGAACTAACTATTTTTTCTTGGATTTTGTCCACTCTTATTGGAATACC
>Ga0310343_10002069_pt1 | contig 10501 bp, 9 predicted proteins | sample HC15DNA2025_MG_FD_203519 | JGI IMG/M metagenome (GOLD analysis project Ga0310343, IMG submission 203519) | Marine microbial communities from station ALOHA, North Pacific Subtropical Gyre - HC15-DNA-20-25_MG | ecosystem: Environmental > Aquatic > Marine > Oceanic | place: Pacific Ocean: North...
TCTCAGACCGGTGTAGATTTCCAGATTCTCTGCCTGAAGCTCAATATTCAAGGTCCCCGGCCAAGCAGTCGCACCGAGTACATCTCTAAACTGATCCTGATAATGTGGTTGAGACATGAAAACCTGAGCTCTACCTAGGCCACTGGCTACCTTTCCCTGTATTTTTATTTCCTTCATGCCAACACTTCTTCTAGGTTGTCCCATAATATCCTCTCGGTTGTCCTGGCTAGTTGGGAATCTCTTCCGATTAATTTGAGATCAGTGTGGCACCGGTCTCAGTGCGAAGAATTAATCCGTCTTTGAGAACATGAACTGCCATAACGGCCTCAGTGGTCCCGTCTGGAAAGTCCATGACCGAGTGTTCGACCAGTATCTCGTCGTTCTCATAGACGCACCTGGCATCTCGCACAACGACCTTCTCATTAGCCATCATCATCTTCATCATCTCTACCATTTGCTCTCTGTCCATCGATGTGCCGGTCTGATGCCTGACGAACTCATAGTCTTCATGGAACAGGTCAGTGTACAAACCTGCATTCTTTTCATCTAATGCTTTGGCTATTGTGTCATAAAGGGCCATGGTCATCGACTTTACAACCAACATTTCATTGTTCGTTATTCCTAAGTTGTTTGGCAATAGCCATTTACTCCCTATTTCATGGCGTGGCATGGTTGCAGACCTGTCATGGATGAAGCATCGATACGATGAGCTTGTGGAACAAGGCTTAGATTGGAATCCGCCTACTCTTGAATCTGCAAATGCACCGAGATGCAACGTTGACGGCTCTGAGATGATCATGCTCTCCGCGAACAACTACCTCAATCTTACAACCCATCCAAAAATTGTCGCGGCCTCCGTAGAAGCGACCAAAAAATACGGTGCTGGATCAGGTTCAGTTAGAGCAATCGCTGGGACCTTGGACCTTCATCTCGAAGCCGAAAAGATAGCTGCGGAATTCAAAGGCGTCGAAGCCTCTTTGATCTATTCAGCGGGATACACTGCAAACGTAGGGCTGATCCCTACACTTGTTAGAGGGCCAAAAGACCTCATCATCTCCGATGAACTAAATCATGGTTCGATAATCGATGGCGTTCGTTTGACGAAAGCTCAGAGGTCCGTCTACCCGCACAATGACATGGGTGGACTTGAAGATGCACTAAAAGAGGGTAATTCAGCCGATCGTAAATTGATTATCACCGACGGCGTCTTTAGTATGGATGGCGATATTGCCCCATTAGATCACATAGTTGATCTGGCTGAAGACTACGATGCTATGATAATGGTGGATGATTGTCATGGAGAGGGAGTTCTTGGAGATGGCAGAGGTATAGTGGCGCACTTCGGACTTCAAGGCAGGGTTACTGTTGAAGGAGGCTCATACTCCAAAGCTTTAGGAGTTCAAGGGGGAATAATCGCAGGATCTCATGATCTGAGGAATTACGCATTGAATCACAGCAGATCATGGCTTCTCTCGGGAAGCCAGCCACCCGGTGTTGCAGCTGCCCAGAAGGCCTCAATAGAAGTTCTGAGAGATGAGCCGCAACATGTAGAGAGACTGTGGTCAAATACCAACTATTTCAGAAACGAGTTAATTTCACTCGGATTCGATACAGGGATATCCACAACCCCAATTATACCAGTCATGTGTGGAGATAGCAAAACTGCCCAACAACTATCCAGAAAATTGAGGGAAAAAGGAATCATGGTCGGAGCAATTGTCTTTCCAATGGTTGCAAGAAACAAAGCTAGAGTGAGAACTCAAATGTCATCCGGTCTGACGCGTGAGGATATCGACGAAGTCCTTTCAAAGTTTGAAGAGGTTGGAAGAGAAATCGGATTGATATGACTTGCAATAAAAGAAGATATTCTATCGGAGAGATTATGACAGACCAATACCACCCCTCAGTCTATGGGGGATGATGGTGAGCCAATTTTCCAGATTCAGAGTGAGAATATCGACTCTGGGCTTAGGGGCGTTCCAGTTGGAACCTGCCAGACCTCATTCGTTGATCCTATCGAGGGGGTCCACTATGTCGGTTACCCCGTCGAAGATTTAGTTGATTTAGAAGAAGAGGATGTCATCTACCTTCTTTTTAACAAGAGACTTCCCACTGAGGAGGAAAGTGAAGCATTCAGAGCAGAACTTGCCCACCGTTCAGAAAATATGCCAACTGGGGCTTTGAGGGTACTAGAATCACTAACTCCAGGCTCCGGACATCCCATGGATTGGCTATCAATTGGAATACTCGGTCTAGGGGCGTCAGATACAACTGGCGATTTAAGAACTGATGCAATGAATCTCATCGCAAGGATGCCTGAATTGATGGCAAGGATATTTCTGCTCAGAGGCGGGAACATAAACGAAATAAGAGACTCACGACCACAACTTGGACTTGTAGAGAATTTCACACACATGCTCGGAGTAGACGGCGATGAAGCTGAAAGAATGAACAGGGTTCTGAGGTTTTTCTTTATTCTTCACATGGATCACGGGGGAGGTAACCTTTCGACATTCTCTGGAAAGGCTGTCGCCTCAGGGAGAGCTTCGATCTATGCTTCTATTTCCTCTGCAATGAGTGCCTTATCGGGGCCATTACACGGACGGGCAAATCAATCATGTCTGGAATTCGTGAAGCGAATTGGAACCAGCAATGAAGATGAGATTGAAAAATTCGTTAGAGGGGAATTAGCTGCTAAGAGGCCAATTTATGGATTCGGTCACGGGGTACTTCGCGCTGAAGATCCTCGCGCAAGATTACTGATTCAACTGGGAGAAGAGGTTTGCCCAAATGATGCAGATTTCAAAATTGTCAAATCCCTCCGTAAAGTTGTACCTCCAATTCTCTCTGAGATACCTAAAATATCAAACCCATACCCGAATGTGGATATTGCCAGCGGATCCCTGTTACAGTCTGTGGGATTTAGAAAACCAGACTACTATACAACATTCTTTGGGTGGTCCAGAGTGGCAGGGATAACTGCACAAATACTCGATGAGCGAAGTGCAAGGGGCGGCCGAGGAGTCCCGATTTACAGGCCGAAGTACTTAGCTAAGAACCAGCCTTACAGGCGTCTTGAGTCATAGAGTCCCAGGGTCTTTGCCAACTCCCCTGTGACCGATCAAACGAGGTGCTTCCCAGGGGAGCGTGTTGACACTTGTTATCCTATCCAATTCCTCGGGACTAACACTCCATGACCATCGTTTCCTCCATCTGTTAACAACGTCTTTTCGTTCTCCCTCCGAGATTTCATTCCATGGCATCCGAACGCCTTCAATTTCGGGCATTGTTGCAGGCCTCATGCACCTTTCTTCCCCTCCAGGATAATTTAGATTTGAATCCATTGTGTCCGAAATACAAGACAGCCCTGCATCCAATAGGCGTGGCTCTATTTCCAATGGCGCAGGCCAGACATAGACAGGATGCCCTTTACGAATCTCATTGAATCGTCGAAGCCCTTTACCGGATAAACCAACAGTCGTCCCGATCGGAAGGTGACGAGTCCACCCTTCGAGGTAATCCAGGGCAAGTGGCAGCATAGGCGCACCCAATTTTCTTTGCCGAGATAACATCCGTGGTACGGAATTAGCGATAAACGACGGGAATGCTGCAGCTCTCTGGATATTCCATCCGCCCCACTGTCTCAATTTCGGCATGAGCCTGGCGTGGCGATAGTCTCCAGAATGAGCTCCTGATACCTTTGTTATGTACGGGTCGAAGGAGTAGAAAACAGTTGACGAGACAGGAACTCCCTCCTGTTCAATCATCTCTCTTACCTTTTGCATGAGTTCACTCATGTGATGTCTCATTGAATCACCTCTGAACCATCCCCCGCCAGCTCCAGAAGAGGGATGAGGTGCCTTCAATTCGAGGCAGACAAATCGACCTTCATCGACCCATCTTGATGTAAACTCCTCTTTGGACAATAGATCCTCAAATCGGTCAGAATGCGATGCAATCTCGCTATAATTGCTTGATTCTGGATAAAGGCCGTTGGTAGTTCGCGGATCATGATGGATGATTACCTCCCCGTCAGCCGTTAATCTGAGGTCCATTTCGACCCCGTCTGCATTTTCAATACCATACAGTAGAGCTTCTATGGAATTCTCCCTTGGCTTTGACCATTCCATAGAACTCACATACCTAGCGAAAAGCATCCGGGTCATGAAATACACCCACATTCAAACATGTTGCAGTGACAATGCTCATACCCTCTCATACCCAATCAAGGTTGAGGCAGCAACATGGAAGGAGCCATCTTAGACCGTCAATCAAATCCTGAATCAGTACGTGGTTATGCATTCTATGACTGGGGGAAATCGGCATTCGAGACCTCCGTGACAACCGCTGTACTTCCTGCTTGGTTCGCTTACCTTTTCCTCAAGGCAAACGGGTTGGAGGCCGAGATTCTTGGTCGTAACATGACTTCAGACGCTGTATGGAGTGTTGCAGTTGCTATCGGAGCACTCCTAGTAGCAATTGCAAGCCCGTCTCTTGGCGTTATCGCAGACAGGCGAGCGATCAAGATGTGGTGGCTAAGAATCCTGACATATCTGGGAGCAGGATCAACCATCGCCCTTGCGTTTTCTCCATTATTTGATATTTCCTTGCAGTGGATTTGGATATTTGTCATGTTTTTGCTAGCCAATATAGGATTGAATGGTGCAGGGGTATTCTACAATGCATTACTACCTCACATGGGCACTGATGACGAAATGGATGCAATATCAAACAAGGCATTTGCATACGGTTACTTTGGTGGCGGGGTCTTACTTCTCATCCATCTTCTCATGATCACATTCATTGTGGATGGTTCTGGTTCGAACCCCAGTTGGCTCATTCCTTTCGTAATGGCTTCCTCAGGAGCATGGTGGCTCGGCTTTGCAATGTTTACGTTCAAGTACGTGCCTGAACCGGAAATCGAGAATGAGATGGACAGTCTCGGAATCAGTGAATCAGCAAGACTTGCTTTCAACGAATTGAAGAAAACTTTCTCCGAATGGAGGAAATTCAAGACACTTTTCATCTACATGTTTGCCTATTTCTTGTTCATTGATGGGATCAATTCAGTGACTGCATTAGCAGGAATCTACGGCATATCCGTGTTGGGCCTCACAACCACTGCGTTGATAGCCACAATATTAGTTATCCAGTTCGTCGCTGCCCCCTGTGCAATAGGATTTACGAAACTAGCAGAAGCCACCAGCACCAAATCAGCATTGACAATATCTCTTGTCGGCTGGGTTGTCGTCGTAACTGCAGCACTTTCGTTTGCGCCTCTGGAACTCTCCGAACATTCAGAATATGATTTCCAGTATGACTGGAATGAAGACACCTTGGAATATGACATCGTTGTCGGAGAAACAGCATTCGCACTGAAGCTTTCTGTCGATGAATCTGAGCAAGATTGGGCGACAAAGTGGCTCAATGTAATGCCTGTACACGAAGATGATAATTATGAGGATAGAACGATTTACGAATTCAATAATCCAGATGTAGAATCTGATGATTACAGGCCAGCATCTACTGGTGATACCCAATTAATTGAAATGTTCTTTGGGGATTTCTCAGAAACTAGATTCAGCGCCAGCGTGTCTGGGGGCCCGTTAGATGGTAGTCTTGCGCTTGGAGATGAACACCCCACCAGTTTGGGAGACGGGCCATTGGATTTCGTACCTGAGACTGTGAGGGATAAACTCTGGGAGCCTCTTGGATTCAGCGTGATGTACCAATTCCTCCTGCTAGGTTGCATGGCTGGGGCCCTACTGGGTGGTTCTCAGGGATTAGCGAGATCCCTATTCGGCCAGATGGTGCCTGAAACCAGAAGTGCAGAATTCTTCGGTTTCTTTGGATTCTTTGGCAAAGTGGCGGCACTTCTTGGACCTGCGATTTATGCATTCATGACAACTATGTACGATAGTCGCGTGGGCGTTGCTAGTCTATGCCTGCTCATAATTGCTGGAACGTTCCTGATGCGCATGGTAGATGTCGAATCAGGTAGAGAAGATGCTCGTGCAGAAGATATGAGGAATCGCGTCTCAGATGACTCTCTCTGATGAGTCTGTGAGCCGTTCGAGTATGATGGCGATTTCCAGTAAGACGACCACTGGACCACCAACTAGGAACATGGAAAGGGGATCTGGAGGAGACAGGAATGCGCCGATTGCAAGTGCTGAGAACCAGAGGACTGTCCTATTTTTGATGATAGTTTCTGGCAATATTAGGCCAGATCGGATCAACACGAAAGCAATCAAGGGGACTTGGAATCCAATCGCTGAAGCGGTAAGTAGCCCTACAACGAAACCCAGCCATGAACCGATACGCCATGTTGCATCAAGCCCAGAAGAGATTGAATCGGCCGCAAGATACTCCAGAAGAAATGGAATCAATATTGAGTTAGAATAGAAAAGACCCATCATTGCCAATACGATGGATGCCAAAGAAGCACCAATAAGTCTCAAAATGCTACCCTCTTCTATTTTCGTCCTTTTCCCCTTCGCAATAATTTCTCTTCCATTCCATGCGAGATCAAAAATCAATGCTAACATCAAAACTCCAAGAGCAAAATGTACAGAAATTCGCAATTTCAAAAGAATCAGCTCCAGTGGTTGTATGATTACTATGCTAACTCCCTCGGGACGCCAATCTGCATTGTTAGCCGCCCAAGAAATCATCCTCTCGGCAAGAGGATATCCGATGATCAATGCAAGGATAAACAATATTGAAAAATTACGTGCACGACTTCTCAGATGCTCGACCAAGGAACGCATCTCAGCGCGAGGAATGATATCCTTGTCCCTCACTAAATCGTTGGAAATATCCCCTGTCATCACAGATCACCTTCTTGTTATGATAGATAGTAAATCTCCATCAGATAGCCTGTGGTCAAGACCAACTCTCTGCCAGTCAAATTTCGCACTAGGCCCCTTTACCCGCGCATATCGGAATTTCCTTACAAAATCTCTGTGGAGTTTAACACAAATTTCCCTGACTGTCGAATCGTCTTTAACGATTAACGGCTCTATTAAATCCGCCTCTTGCCCCTGTGGTTTCAGATATATCGACATAAAGCCCAGATTGTCATAAATGAAATCCTTCATCTCTTGAACCCCCTCGCCTGTCTTCGCAGAGACTCTAAGAATTGACCAACCGTCGGGAACCATGGACTCTGCTTTTTCCATATCTGATTCAGTAGCCAGATCTACCTTATTGATGACCACAACGGCGCGTGAATAGATTCTATTGCCTGCAAGAGTATCAACGATATGATCGTCAGTGGCATCCGATCTCAGTACAACATTGGCAGAAACTATTCCGAATGACCTGATTATGTCCTGAACTTCTTTTTCTGAGAGATTCGATTGTCCCAACGTGGAACGAACCACGACCCCACCCCTATCGGTTCTTCTAATGAAAACCTGAGGCTTCGGCTGATTTAGCCGCATTCCTGATTTCCAGAGTTCATGGTCTAAGACGTTGAAATGAGATTCCTGGAAAGGGTCAAGAACATAGAGCACCATATCAGAAGACCGAATGACATTCAGGATTTCACGACCTCTCCCCTTCCCTTCGCTTGCACCTTTAATCAGCCCAGGAAGATCAAGGATCTGTATTTTGGCCCCCCGATGTTCCATCAATCCAGGTATGCATGTAAGCGTGGTGAATGCAAATGCGCCTGCCTCAGATTCAACGCCCGTAAGTTGCGAAATTAGACTCGATTTGCCTACAGAAGGGAATCCAACGAGAGCAACGCTTGCATCTCCCGATTTCTTTACTTCGAAACCCGGCGCACCGCCTCCAGATTTAGCTTGGGCCTTCTCTTTCCGCTCCTTTAGGAGAGCAATCTTCGCCTTTAACTTACCAATGTGCCCTTGAGTCGCTTTGTTGTATTTTGTCTTCGAAATCTCCTCTTCAAGAGCCTGAATCTGCTCATCGATAGTTGCCATGGCGACAACCCGTGGTCATGCCTCTGGTTCTTCAAGACAGCCCATGTGTGGCCCACCATACAACCAAACGATTCCCCTTGCACGCACACGCATGCCTAAGATCGTCCTGAGGCTAATCGATAGGGACTGTTTCGACGAAATCCTCTCGATGAAGCCAATCGACCTTTTCTTGAAAATGGAAAAACAAAAAATGCGTGGTGACCGGCCTAGTCCATTTGACTCAATCCACAGGCCGTTCTCGGTAGATGTCGAAGGAGACATTTTGGATGCTTGGGACTCTTCTTCGAGTGATGTGGAAGCATCCTCAATTTTCGAAATTGAACCTTTGGATGCCAGATTGTCAACAATCTATTGTCTGGGTTCTTGGGCTTGTGTGGCAGAATGGACATGCTGGGATGCCCGTGCTTACCTGTACATCGAGCCATACGTTTCCAGGGAGATGTCGATTAACGATTTACTCGATCTTGAATTATGGATGGACTTGGCATCAGGCTTATCCAAATTTAGCAGAGGAGAATACGTCGACAAAGTAACACAAGATTGGATGATGCGCAGAGACGAACTTGGAGCGCCCGTAGAAAGTCGAGATGATCCCTACCTGATGTCAACCTTGTCTGCACATAGATCAGCGTCTTCCGACCTATATCGTATTTCAAGAGCCATTCGCGAGGGATCTGCTAGGATTATGATTGGAATGGAACAAACCCCTCCCTCCGAATGGATAATTGACAAGACCACTCTTCGAGAAATGGGGGACAAGAAATGACTGCACATGAGCCGATTCCTGCAGCTTGTGTTGTCTTAGGGCGCTTTCAGCCGGTTCATAGGGGGCACGCATCATTATTTTCTTCTGCTGAGGAGTGGAGGCTGGAAAATACCCCTGATTTGCCACTGAGAATAGCCATAGGCTCTGTAAACAAACCACAGAATCTGAGGAATCCATGGGATGCTGAGGAACGGGAAAAGATGTTGAAGGCAAGTCTCGGAGATCTTGATCTCGATGCAGAGATCATTGGTGTGCCGGACATTGACGATCCTCCTAATTGGGTCAGCCACGCTGAAGCCTATCACGGCCCACCCGGCGTTTTAGTAACCAGCGACCAAGCAACTGCCGATCTCTACTTGGACGGCGGATGGACTGTCGAACTGATTGATCTAGAGGAAAGAACTTCCCTAGAAGGCTGGAGAATCCGGGAAACTGCTAGGATGATGTCAACCATTACCGATCATATTGCTATAATCACAGTCCTGAGCCCAACTATGCAAGTATCCGTGATAGAGGCTATGATCGAAATGGATGCATTCCGAAGATTGGCGTTCATGGGTGAAGGCGGAGAACCAGTGGGCTAATTCGCATCATAGACACATGATCCTTCGCAGCGATCCTCTACAAACCCGTGGAATAGGTAATTGAATGCCATGCTGTGTGCTGCCTCAACTCCTGCCACCCAATTGTGTGCAGGGTGCGGCTCTTGACCAAGTAAATTCTGTACAGGGGCATGGCTGAAACCACCGTCAAAATATACGCCGATATTACCTGTTGCGCCCTCTCCTCCCTCAACGACTGCCATTCCATACGGCAATATCGCAGAGCTTGAAAGAATGGAGGCATCTGCATTTCGAAGTGCACGACTAGTCGATATATTGGAAATCTGGAGATCTCCGATAGATCCAATGTACAGCATCTCAAAAGGATCGATCCTGCCCTCTAGACCGTTCGATAGGGTGGACCAAGTATTCGTGTCCGTAGCATCCCACAATGATTGGACTAACGATATCACCACAGCTCTGTCCAGCTGCGAGGGATATCCAATCACACTCTCCATAAGAGGTTGGAATTGATAGTACTGCGTACACCTCTCAATTTGATGAGAGAATGCCGCTCCGCCGACCCACAGTGCTCCTCGACTGACGTCTGGAGAAAGACCGAGCAAAGACGCCCCCCTGTTACCGCCAAGTGAATAACCCGTGTAGTAAACATCTGATGTATTAACGAGAAGACGTCCACTGTTGTCTTTCATCTCGGGCAGATCTGAACATATCCCCTTGAACGTCCTAATCATCACCACATGATTTACCATTGCCTGTTGTAATCTGTCTGACTGGTGAGTGAAGTAGTATCCGTCCATTATACCCATTGAGATGCCATCTCTGTCGTCCGAGCTCCATCCATAGAAATCTGTGGCTAAGAGGGCCGTTTCGTATATCTCACCCCACTCTCTAAGGCCGCTACTAACATGACCTTCCCCCGTCCCCAAGAAACCATGTCCGAATACGGTCAAAGCACCGGGTTCAGTTGAGTTGTATAGGGACATAGGAATTATCAACGTGAATGGCACTTCTCTATTCTCCACGAAGACTGGGTTGGATGATGAATCTCTTGATAGCAAGGTCGGAGTCCGATCTTCCAACAGATACTGAGGAGCCGTAAAAGTGCCCCTCACCCTTCTGTAAATCATGCCATCTCCGCCAAAGTTGTCTTCGACACCATCAGAATTAATCGTACATCCCAGACCATCCCCTGTTCTCTGTAAAGCATCATCACGCATCGACAA
>Ga0310343_10002070_pt1 | contig 10497 bp, 14 predicted proteins | sample HC15DNA2025_MG_FD_203519 | JGI IMG/M metagenome (GOLD analysis project Ga0310343, IMG submission 203519) | Marine microbial communities from station ALOHA, North Pacific Subtropical Gyre - HC15-DNA-20-25_MG | ecosystem: Environmental > Aquatic > Marine > Oceanic | place: Pacific Ocean: North...
AGAAACAAACAACTAAAGTAAAAATAGAACCAATTAAGGCTCCTTTAATTCCTGCAATTTCAGGGGATCTTGATGCGCTGCCTGTAAGAATATAGTCACTAAACTTATAAATAACTTTATTTTCTTTTACTAAAATATCTACAAAGTTAATTACTTTATCATTTATTCTTCTATCACTTTCGGGAGTATCCCTTTTTATATAACCTCTTAAAAAACTATCAATATCATCATCAACTGCAAAAGTTATAGGTATAGTTTTTCCAAGTATACTAGGATCATGAAGGATCATTTTAGCAACTCTTACATCGGCATTTGAAGAAATTATTTTTTTCGCTGATTTTTTTTCTTTTCTTCCTTTTGGTTTAATTACCTTATACAACGATTCTAATACTAAACCTCTTGCATCACCATTATATAAGGATTCAGGTGATAAATCACCTTTAGGGTCCAACCTTTTTTGATCAAGGGTTACATCTAATGTAACATAATATTGAAAAAAGCCTGGAATTCCTTTTTCAAAAATAGAATAAAATAGAAAAAACAAAAAAGACAAAGCTATAAAAATAGTAGACCTGCCATAAAACTTTAGTCTTTTATCTTTTCTTCTTCGTTTAAGGACACTAGTTTTAACAATTAATTCTGCATCTTTTGCATTCATTAATCTTTTATTCATATTGTTCTCTATATTTTTTTACTATGTACAATGCGTAGAAATTTAAAATCAAAGTTATAACGATTAAAGTTAATGCTAAAGCAAAAGCTGATAGCGTTTTTGCAGATTCAAATTCTTGATCACCAACTAATATAGTTACAATCTGAGCTGTAACTGTAGTAACAGCATCAAGTGGGTTAAAAGATAGATTCGCAGCTAAACCGGCTGCCATAACAACAATCATTGTTTCTCCAATTGCTCTTGAAACTGCTAAAATAATACTGCCAATAATCCCTGGTAGAGCTGCTGGCAAAATAACCTTCAATATCACTTCATTTTTTGTTGATCCTAATGCATAACCAGCATCCCTTAATGATTGAGGGACCGCATTTATAACATCGTCAGATAAAGAAGAAACAAAAGGTATTATCATTATTCCCATTACAAAACCCGCTGCAAGTGCTGATTCAGATGCTACATCTAAACCTAAAAGAGACCCTCCCGATCTCAACATTGGAGCTACAGTTAAAGCAGCAAAAAATCCATAAACTACTGTTGGTATTCCAGCTAATATTTCTAACAAAGGTTTAAAAAATGACCTTTCTTTCTTAGATGAATATTCAGATAAATAAATAGCACTATAAAGACCTACTGGAACTGCTATACAAATTGCTATAAAGGAGATTAATAGTGTCCCAACAAAAAGAGGTACGGAACCATAGGAAGCTAATCCTTCCTGTCCTGATCCTGCCCTTTCAGCTCCTTCAAATTGAGGATTCCAAGTTAATCCAAACAAAAATTCTGAGGCAGGTATAATTGCAAAAAATCTTAATGATTCAAAAATTACTGAAAAAATGATGCCTATGGTTGTTAAGATTGCAATAACAGAACTTAAAGCCAACAAAAATATTACAATTTTCTCAACTGAGTTTCTTGAACGGAAGTCCTGGTCAATATTTTTGAAGCCCAAATAACCACCAATTATAGCTACTAAGATAGAAAAACAATAATTAGAAATGTTTGAGATTTTAAACCACTCTTGCATTTTTTCTGAGGCTAGTATTATCCAATCGGAAGGATTACCAAAATTAATGCCATCAATAAGATTTTGAATCTGTGCTAGAATAATTGTTTTATTATAATCAGGTTCTATTTTTATATTGTCCGGAATATAATCGTTTATAAGAAATGAAAATAATAAGTCATCAAAGACAGAAATAATTATAAATACAAAAAGGGAAGGTAAAAAAGAATACAATAATACGTATAGACCATAATAATGAGCAAGCGAATGTAAACGTCCAGATTTAGTTTTAATAATTTTGGCAGAGTTATTGCCTAAATAAAACCAGCATAATGAAATAAATAAAAGGATTAAAATCAAATAAATTAATGTCAAATTTTAATCCTTTCAAATGTAAATGGGCTAGTTAAACTAACCAGCCCATCTTAACTTAATTATTTTTTAAGCATATCTGCAGTTAAAACTGGTAAGTCTTTCATTGCCTTTGCATATTTAGCCCGTTCAGCTTTTGGCATGGGTATCATGCCTGCATCTGCAAGTATTCCATCACCATCCCAATTTTGAACCCATTTTTCCATATATTTATCAATATTTGGAACTACACCAATGTGCGCATGTTTAACGTAGAAATATAAGGCACGTGAAACTGAGTAATTGTTTCCAGCTATATTCTCAAACGTTGGTGCTGTTTTACTTATAACTGCGCCTTGAAGAGTGTCAGAGTTTTGGTCTAAATATGAAAACCCAAAAATACCATAAGCATTAGGGTCTTCCAGTAGCTTTTGTACAATCAAATTATCTTGTTCACCAGCTTCAATAAAAGCTCCATCTGTTCTCATAGCACGACACTTCTTACCTTTTTTATCGCCTCTAGCTTTAGAAGCTGCTTTAGCAACTTTATCTTTTGCACAATAACCTTTTTGATTAACCATTTCAGCATAAGAAGCTCTTGTTCCAGAAGTTGTTGGAGGACCATAAACTCTAATAGGTAGATTAGGCAGAGATGGATTAATGTCGTTCCATTTCTTATAAGGATTATCAACCCATTTCCCATCTACAGGTATTTTAGCTGTCAATGCTTTTCCTAAGTCAGCTTTTGATATTTCTAAAAGTATTCCTTTTTTTGAATTAGCTACAACAATACCATCATAACCAACTTTAATTTCAGTAAGTTTAACTTTGTTTTTATCGCAGAAAGCCAACTCCTTAGTCTTCATTCTTGAAGAGGCATTTCCTATATCAATGTATTTTGTACCAATGCCTTCGCATACACCTTTTTTTCCTACTGATGAACCACCTGACTCAACGACTGGTGTTTTTACTGTTGGATCTTTCCCAAGATTTTCAGCTATTATTGTTGCGAATGGCAAAACCGTAGATGAACCTGCAATACTAATATAATCTCTAGAATGTGCCGCGCTTACATTCATTAAAATTGTCAAAAATGTAAAAGCAAATAAATTTTTATACATAATTAAATTTCTCCATATATATTTAATTTAAAAGCACATTTAATAGTTTTATATTTCACTTTTTATAATTAATTGTTAATTTTTTATTAAATATTTGTTTCGGAATTATTAAAGTTTTATTACAATTTTGTTACAAATGGCTTGATTGCATGATATCAATATTGAATATTAAGAAAATATGGGTTAATAAAGAGAAAATTGGAATAGATTTGTAATGTATTTTATCTTATTGACCTGATCCTTTCCACAGCTATACCAATCGGCAATATCAAAATGATAATCAAACCAAATACTATAAAACTAATAAAAAATTCCATTTAAAACTCAATCGCATCTAAAGAATTTGTTAAATAGTCTTGATATGCTTTTTGTAACTCTACTGGTTGGATAATTTTGAACTCTCCAAAATAAAAAGGATTTAGCAGTTCATAAATCAATTCTCTCATTCCTTTACAAATGACAATCAATGTTATTGATTTATCTTTGTTAACTCTCATTTGCTGACTTGAATGAAAGTTTATGTTTTTAACACTATGAGCAACCTTTTTTGAAAATCGAATCTCCGCTCGAATAGTTTTATCTCCATGAAAAACTCCAAACGATTGTTCACTCCATTTTTGAAAATTAAACTCTTCATCTCGATCTGATGGTTTGTCAGTTGCTTCAACTTTTTCAAGTAAATCTAATCGATAAACAATAGGTGTTTTAGACCGATAGAAAGCAACTAAATAACCAAAACGACTAAAGATTAGTCCGATTGGAGATACCTCTTGTATGGTCGATTTTTCGGCATTTGCTGATCGATATTTAAACCTAATTTTTGTATATCCTTTGATCGCATCTTCAACTATTTGCATATATTGATTATCAACTTTTGATCGAGGAGCAATTTGAGAAGCATAAGAAGTATTATCAATCAATTCGCTTAAATCATTTAATACTTGGTTTGATAATGGTTGCTGTGTAGCTAATACTTTGGTTATCGCATTTTTATGATTTTCGTCAGTTAAACTTTCTTTTAATATTTCTAATCCTGTTCGTTCTTCTTGAGATAAATTAATTACCTCATTTGGAAAATCTAAAACCTTATATCTTCTTTGATTTTTATCTTCAAATTTCACATAAGAAGTTATTTTGAAATTGAAATCTGCTTGTAACTCAGCTAACCATCTGTCGATAGTTCTGATTGTTCCTCCTCGTCTAAATAAACCTAATTCTATTCCTCTTTTAAGCATCTCTTTTTTAGTCATTCCCTCACGAGAAGATTTCAATTCTGATGCAAAAATTACTAAATCTCTAAATTTTGTTGCCACCTTTAAATCCTAACCATGACATTTTTTGTCTAACCTATATGCGATATTAATATCATAAGTTAATTAAAATATATAGGAGAAAAATTATGAATAACTTAGCAAAAAACTTAACTGATAGATTTGGTCAACCTCATGTTGGAAAGACTATTAGTTCAAGTCAATTTAAAGAAAATGATATTGTTAATATTAGTTGTATTGAAGAGGGATTTAAATCAGTTCATGCAATCGCAACATCTCAGAAAGCTATTAACAATTTAATAGATCAATTTAGAAATGAAATCGAAGAAGAATTTGATATGCCTTATGATGTAGCTATAGATATGCACAAACCATATCTTGAAAGCAAAATCGATAGTGTTCAATTAGTTTTACTCGATGACGATAAAAAATGTGATGAGAAGCAAATCAATGATCAACTTGATTTCAACGATAAAAAACAAAGCAGACTTAATGACGAAATAATTGCTTGGTTGGTTTATAGATATGTCGTTTTAGATAAACCATTAAGCATTGTTGGTCTTGCTTCTAACTTTGATGAAGTTAGAAGATCAAACATAAAATTATTGAATTAAAGGAGAGGAAAACAATGTCGATAATAATGGATAAATTTTTAACAGATTTTAAAGGCGATGCAATTTGTAATCACGAAACTTACAAAGGAATATTGTTAAGAGATGGAGACTACGATGTTTTTAATCGTAATCATTATGAAACGGAAACTTTTAACGAACCTAAAAAAGAATATTGTAAAAATAAAGATATTCATACAACTATCCGAGTTATACATGGAAAATTTGCATCAAATACTAAAGAGAGAATTTCACATATATTAAAAGAAGAAGATCAAAATGTTATTGGGTTGAGAGTTTCAAATATAGGTTGTGATAGTTGTGAATTAGAAATTGATTGGGAAAGTTACAACAATTTTAGAACTTACAATGGAGAGGTTTATTAGTTAAAGAAGAAGATAAAAATCTTCTTCTCTCACAAACTACTCAAACAAAGTACCTTAATCTCATCGTCTGTTTGAGCATAAACTTTTTAATAATATATATGTAAGAACAGAGAGTTTAACATTCAAGTAACTCTCTGCTCTACACTAAAAGTAAGAAAAATTTTGTCATAAGGAGAGGGAAGATGACACCAATACATCTTCCACTCTTGCCCTCTGAGGAAACAAAAGACAAAAAAGATAGTTCCATATTTTATCTTCTAGGAGACATTATGAAAACAATCTAATTTACGATTGTTTTGGAAAATAATTCGATATTTATTTTCCTCTGGTTAAATCTCTTGTCATAGTTTTATTCAAAAATGATCCCATTTTTCCAGTCTTTGACGGATTAAAGAAATTGAATTGATTTTGATAAAACTCTAAAAAATCTTTTCTTGTTCTTAAAACTCTTCGTTTAGGTTGCATTTGTTTTTTGGCAATCGCACGATTTAAACTACCAGTCATATACTTCAACTTATCACTTGCAGTTTTTCCTCCAAAAAACTTTTCATTAAAAGCACGAGGTTTCATATACATTGCTTGAGTTACAATTTGGTCAACTTCTGCTTCTGAAACAATCATTGAAGATGAAGCAACAGACGGAACTTTGTGAACAAACATAACAGTCTTTCCATCTAGCTTTTTAACTCGTCTTTTTAATTCTTCTAACTCTCTTACCAACTTATAATATTGTGGATTGATTTGACCTGTCTGCGAGAACATCATAACAGTTTGAACAAACATATCCCTCATTTGTTTATCCTATCTAATTCACATTCAAACTCGCCAATACACAACTTCATTAAACCAAAGTTTAAATCTATTTGGTTATCATAATCTCGAAGAATTGATTTGTTTCTTTCAGCTAAAACTTTTGCTTTATATGTGGCATCATGCAAAAACCTTAACCATTTTGCATAAGCATAATGTCTTTTAATAGTCATATATTCTAAAGGCAAATTAGCTACAATTTTTTGTTCTTTCTCTTTCAACTTATCTTTGTTGCTGATCAAGAATTTTATGTTATCAAGATATTCTCGATAATAACCATTCACGATAATCTCCTTTTCACTTGATCAAAATCAGGTGGTAAATATGGAGCAATATGAAACTTCCATTTCTTGTCGTAATCATCTTTGGTTACACTTCTTTTTGATTTAGCTAAACCACCATAACAAAAAGTTTCGGCAGTTCGTTGAAGTCTTGAAAGAACATCAGTTAAACCACTTGAGTTAAACATTCGTTGAGAACTAGCATTTTGAACTTGTCTGTTTAAAACATCTATAAATTCTTTTTTGTTTCGTTCATGTCTGGCTCGATTTGGTTCGTCATCATAATACCAATGAAAAATCGCATGAGTAAGACTATAACATTTGTCTATTCTTATATCGTTCATTGTTTTTCCTTAAATAATCTAAGTAATCTTAATTTTTTGTTAGTTCTGCGCCAAAAAATTCTAAAAAATCGCAGCGAGTTCGTCAGATTAGGCATTTTTCTGCGAAACTTCGTTTCGAGACTGGTTTGCAGTTATTCTGATAATATCGGCAACTTGTTTTTGACCAAATGAGTTTTTGTTTTTAATCCATGAAAGTTCCGAATAGTTGTCAGCTAAAGTTGAAAGTTTCTCTTTAGTTGAAATAAATGAGTTAGCTACACTTGTTAAAGTCATCTTCATCTCCTTGAATATGTATGTTGTGAGGTTGAAAGGCATAGACACTTCGTGTCTCGTACTTTCTGAAATATTTTATATTAGAAATAATAACATTTTTTTGAGCAGTCGACCAAAGATCAGTTGATTAATTTCCACGCATTTGCTTCGGCAAATTGTCTTGATACTTGTTATATATATCCCAATAATACTTCGCCATTTTGCTACTCATCTTTCCATGCTTGATCTGATAATCCATCATAGAATTAAGAACATTAAAATCATATCTATCCATCTCACAATTTTCATCATTCTCATCATATAAACTACACAACCAATAAAATTGGTTTTGCGTTATGGTGTGATAAGTTTTGAAATCAATAACCTTTTGTTGATCATGTTTAATCTTCACTTGCTTAAGTTCTTGTCTTTTCACATGGAGCAATCGTTCAGCTTTTTGCATCATCTCTCGATTGTCTGGAATAGGATTATTACAAAAATTCTCTTTTGATGCTTTTATGTTCTCTCGAATAGTTTTGATCTGACTAGTTAGAGTTTTAACCTTTGACTGCATTTTGAAAATCCTTTGTTAGCTTTTCCCACTTTGCTCTCCAAAGTCTCCATTGTTTCAAAGCATGATCTTTGTCTTGCTTTAATTGATTTAAATCCACTTGTTTTTTAACTGTTGAATTGACCATTGGTTGTTGATGAGGTTGATTACCTTTTGCTTGTTCCCACGAAACCATTTTATAATACCTTTGTTTGAAAAATTTGAATTGTTTGGATTACTGCCGAACAACTTATTCGTTTATTTTATCAATCTCGAAACCACCAAGCAAATTGCAGAACATTACAAATTGCCACAAAATATAACTTCCTCCATTTTAAAAACTAAAGAGAAATTCATAAGTGTCTGCGTCTCGAAAATCACAAAAAATCCTGGTCGTTTTCCTGTTAACATCGATGCGAGATCGGAAAGGTTGCTAGTCCTCATATCCGACCTATGCGCATTGCTTATAACTCAGCCATGACACTTTTTGTCTACTTGATTTGATATATTAATAATAAGTCAAATAAACAAAAAGGAGAATAACATGACTATTAATTTAAATATTCCAAATGCTAAAAAAGTTATACCTAACATTGCTACTTCAATAAGTGAGATCAAAGCTAGAATTATTGATGGTATTGAACATGGTTATGATGATGCTCAGCAAGTTTATGAGAATTTAGAAGATGAATTCTATGAGGGATTATCAAAAGAAGAACAAGAAGTGTTTGGAAGTTTTCATAACTTTTTAGAAGAAATTGAGTTTGAAGAACTAAAATCTTTCGCAGATAATTGTCATAAAGAGTTAGCTTAAATCTTATGACAATTATGACAATTCTTCAGTATTGTCATAAAAAACCTTGAAAAACACAATAAATGCCTTATATATAGAAGATAGAAACTTTTATATGTGAGGTAATTTATGACAAATTGTTTAGCTTATTATAGAACTTCGTCAGCTACGAATGTTGGAGAAGATAAAGATAGCTTGAAAAGACAAAAACAAGCAGTCGAAGATTATGCTAAAAAGAATAAACTGACTATTATTAGAGAATTTTACGATAAAGCAGTTAGTGGAAGCGATCATATTCACGAAAGAAAAGGTTTTGCTGAATTACTTGCTTACATGAAATCAAATGGCGCAAAAACAATATTAATTGAAACTGCCAATAGATTTAGTCGTGATACTATTGTTGGATTAACTGGCGAAAAGTTTTTAAAGGATTTAGGTTATAATCTTGTTCCAGTTGATGCACCAAACTATTTCCAAGAAGATACACCAACAAATAAGTTGATTAGATCAGTTCTTCTCGCAGTATCAGACTTTGAGAAATCTTCATTAGTTGCAAAATTAAGAGGAGCAAGAATGAGGAAAAAAGTCGAAACTGGTCGATGTGAGGGAAGAATTGGATATATCAATAGCATGGAGAAAGTTCGTAAAGAAGCAAAGCGATTGAGAAGAGTTAATCCAGTTTCTAAAAAACAATTAAGTTATAATAAAATTGGAAAAGCATTGTTTGATTTAGGATTTACAACACCAACTGGAAAACCTTTAGATCAACAACAAATTTATCGATTATGTAATTCTTAATTATTTGCTATTTATTTCACACTTAAAAGTTTCTCGATACCTAAATCCAGTATCTTTCATTGTTCCATCTCTAATTGTTTCGGGAACATTTACATAAGAATATTTTTTAGCAACAAAATCTAAAATTGAATTATGCCACTTACTTTCACACATTATGCTATCATCATTGAATTTTAATTTTCCATCAGAACAATATGAATTCCAAACACCTTTTTCTCTTAAAGTTAAAGTTGGTTGAGATAATAACTTTTTCTCATATTTAAATAATCTCGTATTTTTTTTAACTGATTTACAATCGATTAATTTAGTGTCTGAAAAAAAAGCATAAGAGGGATAATTAAAAACAACTATGAATATTGCTATTGTAATAGCTATCATTAATAAAAACTTTTTATAAACTTTAATCATTCTTAATTTTACCTAAACTTTCTTTAAAATCACTTGGTCTTGCTTTTGAATAATATTTTTCAGTTGTAGCAACTTGGTTACCAAGATTTTTAGCTAATTTGTATATATCAACATTACCAAGAGTTAATCTTAAAGTGGCATAAGTTCCTCTTAACATATATGGAGAATAACCTTTAATTTTATTTCCTTTATCATCAAAACCTATTTTAGCTTTCTCTAATGCTTTATCAAAAGTTTTACGAAATTTCATAATTGGTTTTCCCTCATGTCTTTTGATATGAGAAAAGATATAATCGTTTGGTTTGTTAAATGGTGTGTCTTTTTTTCTTCTCTCTAATGTAGTGTTTGCATAACTCAAACCAACAACTTCTCTTTCTCCAGTTTTGCTACCTTTTTTCTCTTCTGCTCTTACTTGAAGAATTGCTAGCTCGTTTTCTTTGCCTTTGTTTTCAATCTTCCAATCTTTCCACTTTAACAAACTAGCTTCGCCAGTTCTTAAACCAGTATAAGCAATTAACTGACACCAATCTCTCAATGCTCGTCTATAATACATTTGATGCTTTAAATCGCCACTAGCTAGACCATGATTGCCACCAGTAATTTTACCTTTTAAATCTTGATCAAAGTCTTTCAAAACTGCATTAAACTTTTTCCATTCATCTTCAGTAAAACTTGGTCTTTGTCTAAATTGTGTTGTGTAACCTCTCAAAGATGGAAACTCAGGGATTGAATTTAACTTTCTTTCATCAACTGCTTGTTGAAAACACCATTTTAATGCCATTAAATATTTTTTAACTGAAGATACCGATAAACCTTGTCTAATAAGATGATCAACTTCATCTTTT
>Ga0310343_10002072_pt1 | contig 10495 bp, 10 predicted proteins | sample HC15DNA2025_MG_FD_203519 | JGI IMG/M metagenome (GOLD analysis project Ga0310343, IMG submission 203519) | Marine microbial communities from station ALOHA, North Pacific Subtropical Gyre - HC15-DNA-20-25_MG | ecosystem: Environmental > Aquatic > Marine > Oceanic | place: Pacific Ocean: North...
TCACAGACCGGCACGATGCGATCGAAACCGGTGGTGTGCAGGAGCCGGGTGATGTTGGCCCGGTCACAGAACACGGCGATGACACCCTCGTTCTCCCGCACCTTTCGGATACCGCCGATGAGCGCACCAAGACCGGCGGAATCCATGAACTGCACCCCGCCGAGGTTGACGATCAGGCGAGCCTCCTCGCCGAGCTCGGCGAAAGCCTCACGGAAGGCTGCGACCGAGTACGCATCGAGCTCGCCCTCAGGGCTGAGCTGGGCGTAATCGGCACCCTCGGGACGATCTACACGGATCTCAAGCACGGCCGCATGGTAACCCCGTTCCGACGAACGGGACACGCGCCCCTCTGCATCCCCCGGAACGTGGGCCGACGGGGGCCGCCGTGTACCATCCGGGGCGTGACGGACATCCTTCTCGCCACCGATTCCGACGCCCTCGCCGACGAGGTCGAGGCTGCGGTCGCTGGAGCCCATCTCCTGCACCGTGTGCGGGCGGGCGTCGACGTCGTGCCAGCCATCATGCAGGTCGATCCGGGCCTGGTGCTGCTCGACCTCCAGATCGGCAACATGGGCGGCGTTGCCGCATGCCTCGCTGTGCGGCAACGTGAGGAGATGGGCGATATCGAGCCTCGGCCGGTCGCCCTCCTCCTCGACCGAGAGGTCGACACGTTCCTGGCCAACGAAGCCCGAGCCGACACCCACCTCGTGAAGCCGCTCAACGCCTTCCAGATCCTGCGCGCCGTCGAATCGTTGGTTACCCAGGAGCCGTCATCGGCCTGAGGCGATACCCTTCCCAGTCGCACCACGGGCAGTGGCGCAGGTTGGTAGCGCGCCTCGTTCGGGACGAGGAGGTCGTGGGTTCAAATCCCGCCTGCCCGACCATCTCACGCTGATCCGGATCCCCGTCCTCACGGCGGGGATCCGACCGTTTTCGGGCCACGATCGACACTGCCATACTCGGCGGATGCTGGATCCGCTGGTCGCCGCCACCGCCACCGAACTCGCCGACCGACTCCGGCGACGCGAGATCAGTTCGGTCGATGTCGTCGAGGCGCACCTCGATCGGATCGATGAGGTCGACGGCGCCGTCAATGCGATCCCGGTGCGGCGGGCACGCGAGGCGATCCTCGCCGACGCCGCTCAACTCGACGCCCTGTCCCAGCCGGCGGGGCCGTTGCACGGCCTGCCCGTGGCGGTGAAGGACCTCGAAGATGTCGCCGGTCTCCCAACCTCTTCGGGCTCGACCGTGACCTCGACTCGGCCAGCACGCGCCTCCGGCCTCGTTGCGTCCCGCCTCCAAGCCGCCGGCGCGGTGATCATCGGCAAGACCAATACTCCGGAGTTCGGAACCGGGAGCCACACGTTCAATCCCGTCCACGGACTCACCCGCAATCCCTGGGATCTCGGCCGCAGTGCCGGTGGGAGCAGTGGGGGCGCCGCCGTGGCGCTCGCTGCTCGCATGGTGCCGATCGCCGACGGCAGCGACCTCGGAGGTTCGCTCCGGAACCCCGCCGCCTTCAACAACGTCGTCGGGCTGCGCCCGAGCATCGGCCGAGTGCCATTGACCGAGCCGACGACCCACCGCCTTGCCCGACTGTCGGTCCAGGGGCCCATGGGCCGCACGGTCGGGGATGTTGCGCTCGTCCTTTCCGCGCTCGCCGGTCCGGATCGACGCGATCCGCTTGCACTCACCGACGATCCGAGCAGCTTCACCTCGCCGCTGCCCACGACCATGTCGGCGACGGTCGGCTGGATCGGTGACGTCGACGGCGCCTTCGCCTGCGATGACGCCCCGATGGCGCTCGCCCGGGCGGCCGCCGACGTCGTGACCGACGCTGGTGGCGAACTCATCCAAATGGGTGCTGCGCTTCCCGGCGCCGAACAGATCTTCCGGGTCGTGAGGGGCCTCGGCTTTCGCCAGCTCGCCGCCGACATCCCCGCCGATCGCCACCACGAACTCAAGGACACGATCCGCGAGAACATGGCGTACGGCCTCGCACTCACCGTCGACGACATCATGGAGATGGAACGGCTTCGCGTCGGACTCCGCGAAACGGTGGTCGAACTCTTCGATCGGGTCGACGTGCTGGCGCTGCCGACCACACAGGTGCTGCCTTTCCCTGTCGACCAGGAGTTCCCCACCGAGGTCGCCGGTCAGGCGATGCCGGACTACCTCGGTTGGATGATGTCGTGCTGCGTGATCACCGCCACCGAGTGCCCCGCAATCTCAATCCCCGCCGGGTTCCACGACGGTCTACCTGCCGGCCTCCAACTCGTCGGCCGTCCGGGCGCCGACCGTGAACTTCTTGAGATGGCCGCTGCGATGGAAGCTGCGCGTCCGTACCATCACCTCACCCCGGAGCTCTGAGGACGACGCCGGACGAGTCGCGCCTGACGGCGGGTGATCAGGCGCTGAGCGATGGGTGGGTATCAGCCGGCTTGTCGATCGGCATCGTCAGCTCACGCGGGTTGCGATCGAAACCGAAGACGGCGCGGTACCCGTCGCTCGTCTCCCGGTGGACGATGTGCGGTGTCTCGGTCGAGATGACCGTGCCCGGGCCGCACACGAACCGCTCGCCGGTGTCACGGACATCGATCGTGAGCTCGCCACTGACGATGTAGGTCGTCGACTGGAAGTCATGCCAATGGAACTCGTTTTCCACGGCGTCGATGTCGAGCGCGACCGGGTGCTCACCTCGGGCCTCGGCCATGGCGAGTGCCTCGGCCTCATCGATGAACTGGGATGGCTGACACGAAAACTGCATAGCGATGAGCGTAGGCGCATTGTCGTCGCAGTTCCCGCTGGCGCCGAACACCACTCCCGTTCATGATGAGCCGATGCAGGGGGAAGAACTCCGACGCATCGTCGAAATCTATGAGGGGTTCGGCATCCATCGAGCCGGGACGGACGTCGACCGGGCCGTCGTCGACTGGATGGAGGGCCGCTTCGCGTCGCTCGGACTGAGCACGACCCGGCTCGATGCGCCGTTCGACCGCTATCTCACCGACTCGACCCTGACCGCCGACGGGGTCAAGATCGACCACCTTCCGTTCTTCTACGAGTGGACCGGCTCGATCGACACCACGGATGTCGAGGTCGTCCTGGCCGACGCCCACGCCGGAGGCCGCGATCACGACCTCGAACACACAACAGACGCCGCCGCCACCGCTGCGCTGGTGATCGCCACCGAGCATCCCGACGGTTCGCTCGTGGCGGTCAACCGCCAAGCCCGGCCCCACGATGGGTGTCCGACCGTGCTCGTCGCCGGCCGCGACCACGCGCGGCTCAACACCGCTGACACGGTTCGGCTCCGCCTCGATGCGTGGACCGAGCCGGCGATCACAACCAACCTCGAGGCCCGCAACGGCCTCGAGGGCCCACAGTTGCTGATCACGACACCACTGACCGGCTGGTTCGGCTGCGCCGGTGAGCGGGGCACCGGGGTCGCCGTGCTCCTCGACCTCGTCGAGCGGTTCGCCGACCGGCCACTTCTCGTGCTCGCAACCGGCGGGCACGAACTCGACTATCTCGGGGTGCGCCAGTGGGTCGGCGCCCGGCGTGCCGCGCACGGCGAACCACCGGTGGCCGTGATCCATGTCGGTGCGTCGATCGCCGTCGACGAACCGGCCGATGACGGCAGCCGACACCTGATCCCGACCCGACTCGCCATGACCGATGCCAGCGGCGAAACCGCCGAGCGAATCCGTGCAGCACTCGAACCGGCAGCGTTCATCTTCCGCCCGGAGACCGAGTCATGGCTCGGCGAGTCGGAGGTGTTCTGTGACCTCGACGTGCCGATGCTGTCCTTCACCGGCAGCGGCATTGCGTTCCACACGCCAGAGGACACGACGGCGCAGGTGACGAGCGCGGCGTCACTGACGCTGGTCGCCGACGCGGTTGCAAACGCCGTCGACGCGCTGCTCGACGGAATCTGAGATCAGTCGACCGGGTCGATCAGGCCGGTGTCGACGTCGTAAACGAAGCCCCGCACATGGTCGGTGTGCGGAACGAAGGGCGAGTCCCTGAGGAGTTCGATCGAACGGCGCACGTCGTCGTACGGGTCGCTGAAACCGCCGGAGGACCACTCCGGGACGACGCCGTACTCGGCTTCGAGTTCGGCTCGAAACTCCTCTTCGATCACGCCGCACACACCGCACTTCGTGTGGTGGAGCAGGATGATCTCGCGGGTACCGAGCGCACGCTGGGAAAGACACAACGAGCGAATGACGTCGTCGGTGATGATCCCGCCCGCATTGCGGATGATGTGGCCGTCGCCGGTGTCGAGCCCCAAGATCGCGTGGATGTCCATCCGCGCGTCCATGCAGGCAACGACCGCGACCTTGAGCGCCGGCGCCGCAGGCAGACCGGAGCGGACCAACGCCGACGTGGCGCGATTTCGGGCGACGAGGTCGTCGGTTACCGGGGAGAAGTCGTCAGAGGCCACGGCCCCTACTGTAGGTGCACTACTTTTGACCTGAACACACCACTTCCTCGAGAGGACTCGGCATGAGTCAACCCCCTGGCCACTACCCCGCCGAAGGCGATCCGCCGAACACCGTCCGGTATTGGGACGGCGAGCAGTGGGTCGGCGATCCCATCCCCGCCCCACCGAGCGCGACCCCGCCGCCTCCACCCGGTGCTGCAACCGCACCCAACCAGCCGTTCGCCACGCTCGGCGTGCGACTCGGCGCAGCCGTCCTTGACGGCATCATCGTCTTCGCCGTGTGGCTCGTCATCGCCTTCGCCCTCTCCGCGGGCACCAGCGGGGGCATCCTGATCGGCGTGCTGATCTATGTCGTGTATCTCTGGCTGGTCGTCGAGTTCGGCGCCACCCCCGGCAAGCTCGCGCTCGGCCTCCGCATCACCGAGGAGGACGGCACGACCCCGGTTGGCTGGCGTGGCGCGTTCATGCGCAGTATCCCGGACCTGCTCGGCAACCTTCCACTGATCGGCTGGCTGATCATGCTCGGTGCCGGGATCGGATCAATTTTCCTGATCAACAGCGATGCCGAGAATCGCAGCGTCTACGACCGCGTCGGCAGAACCCGAGTCGTGCACAAACAGGCCCTCTGACCCCGTGATCCCGGTCCTCGACGCCACGGCCGGCAACTTCGCCGCCGAACTGCGTCGGGCGAGCCGGGACATCGGCTTCGTGTCCGTCGTCGGACACGGCATTCCGGAGACGCTTTTCGACAGGGTCCGCAGCATGCTGCGGACCCTGTTTGCGTTCCCCGACGAACAAAAGCGAGAGCTCATGATCGAGCCCCGCAACTACCGTGGATTCATCCCGCTGGGCTTCTTTACGCCGAATCGCGTCGAGGCCAACGGCGACCAGGGCGACCGGTACGAGGGCTACAAGCTCCACTGGGAGTGCCCTCCCGATCACCCCGTCATGGCTGCCTGCGATCTCTACGGGCCGAACCGTTGGCCGGCTGACCTCCCGGAGTTACAGGCCGTGATGCACGAGTACTGGGCTGCATGCGACCGGGCGGCCGCTCCGATCATGGCGGCGTACGCCGACGGGCTCGGCGTCGACCCCGACGTGTTCGCACGCTGGCACACCGCCCCGCTCACCAACATGACCTTGCTGCACTACCCGGCCCAACCGCCTGCGAGCGACGCAATGGGGATTCACCCCCACAAGGACACGAACGTCATCACCCTGCTGCACCCCGGTGATGTGCCCGGTCTTGAGGTGCGGTCCCGCGACGGCGAGTGGATCAACCCCGATGCGCCATCCGACGCGCTCGTCGTGAACGTCGGTGAGATGCTCGAGCTGTGGTCGGGAGGCGAATACGTCGCCACGCCGCATCGGGTCGTGAACCGCAGCGGGCATGAGCGCTACTCCTTCCCGTTCTTCGTCGTGCCGAATCACGATGTCGTCGTCGAACCTCTGCTCCCCCGCCGAGCCGGCTACACCACCAAACCGATGCCGGTCGGCGCACTCTCGGCCGAGGTGTGGCGCACCAACTGGCCCGACGAGACACCATCGAACGCCGGCCACGACCTCGGTACGCTTGATCGCACATGACCGCTTCGCCCATCGACGGTGTGATCACCGAACCCGCCCGCACCCTGGAGGTGCTCGCACACGCCGACGTCCTCGTGGTCGGCTCCGGACCGGGTGGCCTCGCCGCCGCAATCGGTGCCGCCCGCGCCGGGGTATCGGTGCTTCTCCTCGAACGTAACGGCTGCTTCGGCGGCAACATCACCCAGGTCGGGGTCGAGGGCTTCGCCTGGTATCGCCACGAACAGACCCAGGATTCCGAGGGCATCGGCATCGAGTTCGAGGAGCGGGCGAAGGCGGCCGGCGCAGCCCAGCCCGAACCCCAGAGCGACAGCCACGCCCTCGACGCCGAGGGGTTCAAGAACGTCGCCGACGACATGGTCGCCGAAGCAGGGATCCAGCCTCTGCTCCACGCCATGGTCGTCGCCCCGATCGTCGAGGACGACGCGATCATCGGCGTGATCGTCGAGTCGAAGTCCGGGCGCCACGCAGTGCTCGGTCGGGTGGTGATCGACGCCACCGGCGACGCCGACATCGCCCACCGAGTCGGCACCTCGACCCGGAAGACGCCGCTCGAAGAGATGCAGGCTGCGTCGGTGATGTTCCACATGACAGGTGTCGACAAAGCGGCGTTCATCCAAGGCGTGAAGGACGATCCGCAGACCTACCTCTCCTGGGCGGGGGCCGACGAGTGGACGGTCGAGACCACCGGAAAAGAGGACGACATGTTCTCCCCGTGGCTGTCGAAGCCCTTCGACCGGGCCAAGGACGCCGGACACATCCCCGCCGATCTCAAGACGCTCGGCGGCACGTGGGGCGCCATCTCCGACCAGGGCGACCTCACCTATCTGAACCTCGTCCACATGCCCGAGATCGACGGCACCGATGTGTGGTCCCTCACGAAGGGCGAGATCGAGGGACGCCGCCAGGCGCTCATGGCGATCGACGCCCTGCGCCGGTACACCCCCGGCTGCGAGAACGCGAAGCTCCGCAACTACGGCATGACCATCGGCATCCGCGACACCCGCAAGCTCGTGTCGCGCTACGAACTCACTGCCACCGACGTCCGCGAGCAGGGCCGCTTCGACGACTCGATCGGCATCTTTCCGGAGTTCATCGACGGCTACGGGATCCTGATCCTGCCGACCACCGGCCGATACTTCCAGGTGCCGTACAACGCGATGGTCCCGAACGACGGGGTTCGCAACCTCCTCGTGACCGGCCGATCGATCGGCGGCGACCAGACCAGCCACGCTGCCGTCCGCAACATGATGTGCTGCACCGTCGCCGGTCAGGGCGCCGGCGTGGCCGCCGCCGTCGCCGTGAAGACCGGACGCGACGTCGCCGAGATCGACATCGCCGCAGTGCAGACCGAACTCAAGCGGCAGGACGTGCGGCTGTGGTGATCACGCTCACACGCAGCTAGCAGTTGTCGTCGTCAATCAGTCGATCGATGCGAGCCAGGCTCGGGCGTCGACCATCATCTCGATCGTCTGGCTGTGGGCCATGTCGTAGGCGTGTGCCCGCGTCTTCCATCCGCCGGCCTCGAGGGAAGCTGCGACCGCCTCGGCCTGGTCGGTTGCGACGATCGGATCACGGGTGCCCCACTGAACCAGAGCGGGCCGACCGTCGCCGCTCGAGAGATCGACGGGCACGGCGGCGAACTCGGGCAATCCACAACAGATCGCCCAGACCCCGCCGTACCGGGGAGCGTCGGCCTTGCCCACGAGCGTGAGCGCCAGATACCCACCCTGGGAGAAACCGCCGACGTAGCACCGCTCGAGCGGAACCTTCGCAGCAGCAGCCTCGTCGGCGATCAGAGCCTCCAACGCGTCGACCGACGCCTCGAACTGGCCGAGGTCGCGCTGCGTCGTCTCCGTGTCGATCGACCACCACGAGGCGCCATCGGTGTCGCCGTTGGGCAGCGGCACCGGGCCCCGGGGGGCGATCGCACTAAAGCGTTCATCGGGGTCGACGAGCGGCACATAGGACGCCAGGTGGTGCTGCTCGGCGGAGTAGCCGTGCAGAAGAAACAGCAGCCGAGGGGCGCTGTCGCGGGTGATCCGGTAGGTGGTCAACGACATGGGTCGAAGTCTGGCACGAGTCGGCCCATCAGCGGGCACCCCAATAGCCTTCGTCGCATGGACCTGACGTGGGAGGACCGCCAACGGGCGTTCCAGGCGAAGGTGCTCACCGAGGGGGTGAGCGAGGAGTTCGCCATCGGCGTCCGGCCGTACCGGACCTTCGTTGGCGCCGCCACCGGAACACCGCCGCCGGCCGGTTCTCGTCTCGAGCGGGCACTCATCGTCGTCATTGCGGGCGCGGCAATCGCCGCCGCCCTCGGGCTACTCGGCGGGCCCCGCACCATCGTGGCCGTCATCGCCGGGCTCACCGGCGGTGTGGCGATGTTCGCCGGTCTCGCCGGACCCGACCCTCGGATCCGTCACGACCTCGACGAGCCGCTGCTGGCGATTTATGCCGATCGCGCCGGCATCGGCTCGGTGCCGATCTGTGTCACCGCCATCAGCGACGAAGAGCAGATCCGGCTCGGCGAGGAGGGCTTCGGCAATGTCGTCGGCTCACCTCGACCTGGCGGGACCCTCGGCGTGTTCATCGACGACTACCTCGTCTGGGCCCGCACACCACCGCGCGGCAACCGCAAAGGCGACCCGAGCTTCGGCCAGATCTAGCCGCTACGGCTCAGTGGCCGCCGCGGCGCACACCGCCGTATTTCATCCGGGTATCGGTCATCGCGGCGGGACGCTTCTCGTCGTCGAGAATCGCGGCGTCGACCAGTTCACCGATGAACAGGGTGTGGGTACCGAGGTCGTGAGCCTGGCGGACCTCACATTCCATCCAGGCGATCGCCTCGTCGAAGATCGGTGCGCCGGTCACGCCGTCATGCACGGCACGGCCGTTCAGCGCCCCGTCTTCGAACACGGCGGGCTTGGAGAACTTCACGAACGGACGGGTCTCTTCGCTGTCCCAGAGGTTGACCGTGAACGAGCCACCCTCACGGATCAGGCGATGGGTGACCGCCGAGTTGTCGATCCCGACACCGATCAGCACCGGTTCCATCGACAGCTGCGTGATCCAACTCGTGGTCATGCCGTTGCGTTCGCCGTTCGCCGCGGAACCGACGAGCGCGAGAGCGTTCGGGATCTTCCATGTGACACGGTTGACGAGTTCGTCTTCGAGGGCCATGCCAGGAGCGTAGGGCGGGGCCGCGTCGTTCGTCGGGGTGGCGAGCCGAAGCGAGTGGTCAGCCGAGGTCAGGTCGGCCGGCTGCGACCGCGATGGCCGTCCCCTCGACGAACAGCGGTCGCCCATCGACCTCGATGACCTTCTCGGTCCAGGTGACCTCCACCTCAAACTCTTTCGCACCGGCGGCCTGGACCTCGGCGACCGCGGCGGCTCGAGCCAGGTCCTCGGCTCGGGCCTGCGCCTCGGGATGCTCCCACGTCGTCTCCGGATCACCGCCGGCGTGAATCCGATAGACGCCTCGCCGCGGCGCGGTGACCGGGACCTCGGCGCGCACGCGGACCTTGCCGACCACGGCGCCGATGGCGTTGGCGACATCGGCGTCGGCAGGAACCTCGACCTCGGTGCCGAGCACCTCGCCGATCGCGGGGTAGTAGGTGGCTGCCGGAGCACCGACGCCGACGAGTTTGGCGCCGAGCCCGATGTCGATCCGGGCAGAGCGAGACGTGCGATCGAGCGCAGCCGCGACGAGCGCAGACTGGGCGAGGGCGTCATCAAGGCCGTCGCGGTCGAGCGCAGCTGCGAGCAACGCCTCGGCCGATCGGCGCACGAGGGCAGCGACGACGGCTTCGCTGATCTCCTCGGGCGTCTCGGCGATGTCGTTGCCGTATCGATCTCGACGGCGCGCAAACACAGCCGCGCCTAACCGGGCGATCTCGGGATCGTGGGTGGTCTGGTCGCCGAGCACATGGCTGGCATCGGTGGGCGTGAAGGCGGCGAGTCGCAGAATCGCCCGACTCACGAGGCGTCGCATCGCTCGCTCCTGAAGGCTTGTCGCGACCGCCTGCGACACCGGGACGAGCGGCTTGTCGACCGCATCAACGACCGCCTGCTCGTTGCGGTCAAGGACGGCACCCTCAGCCCGTGCCGTGCGCTGGAGGAACATGCCATCGAATGCGCCAGGGATCTCGTCGTTGAGGCGCGCTCGGAGTTCGTTGCGGAGGAGGTCGACATGCTGCTCCCCCATCAGGCTGAGCGGCACGACCCGCCGAGGACCGACCTCGAGCTGGGCCCCGACAGCACGGTCGGCGAGTCGAATCTCGCTGTCGCCGCCGAGACCGTGCGTGTGCATCAGCACCGCCTCGACCATCGTGCGGTGACCACCGACCGTGGCACCGTCGGCCCCGAACGGCGGCATGCCGTTGCGCACGACCGCGATGTCGGTGGTGGTGCCGCCGATGTCGGCGATCACGGCATTGTCGGCGTCGGCGAGATGGGCCGCAC
>Ga0310343_10002073_pt1 | contig 10493 bp, 4 predicted proteins | sample HC15DNA2025_MG_FD_203519 | JGI IMG/M metagenome (GOLD analysis project Ga0310343, IMG submission 203519) | Marine microbial communities from station ALOHA, North Pacific Subtropical Gyre - HC15-DNA-20-25_MG | ecosystem: Environmental > Aquatic > Marine > Oceanic | place: Pacific Ocean: North...
AATGGTTATATATTACCTACATCAAGAGGTAACGAAAAACCTATACCTATATTTGATAAGCTTGAATATTTAGAAGCTGAGATTATGGGTGGCTATGGTCAAATAACTTCAGATCTAAGAAAAGCTGATACACAAGTATTAAAAGCTAAAGAAGCTGGAGAAATAAGCAAAGCTGTAGAAAATATTAGAAGTAATAAATATCAAGAAGACTACAATCAAGTTTTTGATGATATAAAAGCAACTAGAAGTGATGGTGCTAAAAAAATCTATTATGATTATTTAAATTTCCACTCAGCTGACGGTGTAAGTCAAAATACAATTAATCACGTTTTACATGCTGCCCAGCAAGGTGACTTTTCTCAGTTTATATTTAGATATGATAAACTAACTAAAGAAGAGAAAGAAGGTGGAGTTTTAACACCATTTAAAGAAACAATGGATGCTCTTGAGCAGGTAGCAGGTAGCTATGATGCGATAGAAACTAAAATAAAAGAGGATGTAAAATCTAAAATTACTGCTGCTGTTAAAGAAAACATGATCGATCAAACGCGACATGACACAGCAACACAAGCGTCTGAAGCTGCACAGTTATGGTTTTACAATAAGTATAGAGCTAATAGTAAAATTGAAGATCCTAATGAACGATACATTACTACACTCGAACAACTCGAAGATCAACTCGGTCTAGGCGATACACCCGGTCAAGATGGTGTTGTAGGTAAAGGTTTGTTTAAAAATAGACCCGGTACAACTGGTGAAAACAAAACTGTATTTATAATGTTTAGTGATGCTGATGCTAGAGGTGATACTATAGGACAAAGTATAATAGATTCAGAGGTTCAAAAAGGTACAACTGTACCAGCTTTACTAGCTCGCAAAGATCTTGTATCGAATGGAGAAACTAGATTATTAGCAGAAGCCGCTTTACGAGGTACTGACAATATAGTTTTACCTAAGAATCTAAAATACGTACTTAATAATTATTATCCTAAAGGTACGAATGCACATCACATAGTAAATCAGTATTTAGGATTACAAGGATATAAAATTAACATGCCAGCAAGTGCTCATGATTTTGCAGAATATGTATCTGGAGGATCAGTAAAGTATGAAAATATGGCAGCTGCGTTAATCAAAGAGTATATTGAAAACAGTGGTTATTCAAGACAACCTGTACCCAAACCAGCATGGATGACATTAGCGAATCCAATATACCAAGATTTATTAAGGAGACAATACCCAGAATATTATAATGAATGAAGAAGAACAACTACTTGCAGATGCAAGAGACATGGAAGAAGAGGATCAAACTTTACCAGAAAGTCAATTAAATATTAATGATCCTATCCCAACTAACGCAAAACAGTTATATCCATCTGCATTTGGTGCTTCATACGGTAACAGTACTGTCGACCTTAGTAACAAAGCTAACAAAGACAAAATGCTAGAAGAGTATGATAACTGGTGGAGAATGGAGAAAGGCGAAGAAAAGGATGAAGTAGGTGAGAAGTTTCACCAGAAATACTACAATATGAGTCTAGAAGAAAAGAGAGCTGCTCAACAGCAAGCTGTCAATGATGACCCATATTTTAATCCTGTTAAAAGATTACAAGGTGTATTTCAAGGTCTATCCGTTCCCGGGTTATCATACGCTGATTTTGCAAACGATGCTCTTGGTACTATTGTACCGGGGTATAACAGATTAGATGAGAAGTGGGACAAAGCTACACAGCTTGACAATCCTACACATCAAAAACTACGTAGTATACTTTCTGTTGTATTACCATCTATACATGCTGGTGGTAAGATACAAGGAGCAGCAAATGCTTTTAACGTAGGCAAACCATGGTATCAAAGGTTAACTAATACAATAGTTACACAAGGATTAGGAGATGCAGCTATCGTAGGTCTAAGTGATGTTGGCGAAGAAAACAACGTTGCTGAAGCACTTGCTGATAACGTACCCGGTTTATTTGGACCAAAGGGTAGACTACCTTTACCAGAGTGGATAGTCACAAAAGATAGTGATAGCCCTGCTGTACGCAAAAGAAAGAACATGCTAGAAGCAGCACCTTTTGCTGTCTTCGGTACGATTCTTGGAGCTGGTATAGATAGACTGGCTGGCAGAAAAATGCTAGACTGGATGGAACCGCTTGATGATACAGCTGCTCAATACAAACAAACACAACTTGAGTTAGGTGGTGACAACGATAAACTTATAGAGTTACAAGAAATCAGAACACAGCTAGCTCTAGGCAGCGAAAACTTAAGTAGACAAAACGAGAACATTCTAATCAATAGACAGATCGAGTTAGAAAACGAGTTAGGTATTATTGATAATATGGATGATGCTTCTCGTATTGCTGACGGTAGTGCGGCCAGAGAATCACAAGAAGCTGCAATACGTAAGATCGAAAATCCAGACCAGTTAGAATTATTTGATGGTTTTGACGGTGACATAAACCCCGGCATGCTAGATGACGCTTCTACGACTAGGCAGACGCCTCCTCCGGGCAATGTAGCACGAAATATGGCTGATACTACAGCTATCAAAAACGGAGTCTCTGAGGGCGATCCAGCACCTATTATAACAGAGTCTATGAGACGTAAAGGACTGATGGTAGGTCCCGGGTCTCGTGGTGCTGTGATGGGTGTAGCAGAAGAAGCAAGAGAAGCTGGTAGATTTAATGCTCTTGTAGATGGTTTTAGATTTAGTGCAAAAGAAATGAGTGCAGCTGCATGGGGTATCTATAATGATATTATATCAGCTGGTTCGATAGATGACGTTAGAGAACTTTTTTTAGCTGACAGAGACGTAAAAAACTTACTTATGGGTAAGTTAAAAGTTGAAGTTATTAACGAAGAACAGGCAAGAGCAGCAGCATTTGCTATGCGTGATTTGATTGATAAGTTTTTAGGTAGAGACGTAACAGCTACATCAGCTAGAGTTATGGATACATTAGGTAGAGAAGCCAATACTATGGCGGAAGCTTTACAAGAAATGCAACCATACGTAGATGAAGCACACGTAATGGATCTGATTATTGATAAGTTAGAGTTTCTTATGGATGAGTATGCTTTAAATAAGTATATATCTGGTTGGAGTTTACGTAACAAAAACTGGTTTGACCAAGTGCCTCCAGCTAGCGTAAGAGATGCTCTTAAAACTTTAACAGAAGAGTTTACGATGGCTGAGAATGCAATACATGCAAAAAATCTTAAGTTTACTAAACTACTTAAAAAACTAAAAAAAGAGAATCCTATATATTTAAGACCGTTGATGGATGCGTTTGCACACTCAAACGGTGACGTAGATACTATAGCAAAATTACATGCATGGGCAGCAGATCAGATTACACCATTAGGTATGTTAAAAAGTCCTGATCCTAAACAATTAAACTTGTTTGCTAAAAGTGCATGGAGTGTAGTATATAATAATGTATTATCTGGATTATCTGCTCTCAGAGCTGCTGCTGGTAATGGTACACAGCTTATACTTAGACCTATGACAGCAGTGCTCGGGCATGGTTTTTATGGTGCGTTCGATGACTTTGCCGGATTGAAGCGTACATTTTACTACAACGGTGCTGTTTTCGAGACCAACCGTAGAGCTTTGTCAGATGCATTTACTATGATGAAAAAAGCTCATCAAGATCCTGACATGATGGTTAAAGCATATCGTAAAGACTTTGTGTTTAAAACTGATAGAGCTTGGGATATTATGGAAGATATGCGTAAAGTATATCAAGCTGAAGGTAATTATGGTAGAATGTTACAACTAGATACAGCTGTTCGTTTGAAACAGTTAGGTCAGTTTAAGTGGATGAGATATGGTATGACAGGGATGGTATTTCCTGATGTATTTACATCGACTCATTTAGCACACTATCTATCACGTACCAGAGCTTACGATGATGTCTTTAGTGACAAAGGTTTTGCTGATTGGACAGAGATAATGAAAGCTGAGAAGATTCATTATAAGTCAATGTTTGACGATAATGGTCTAATCAAAGATCAAGTACTACGAGCTACTGCTGGAGAAGTACAGCTTAACTTAGATGACGGTTTAGCACGTTGGATTAACCAAGGTACTACTGCATATCCTTTTGTTAAGTTCTTAATGATGTTCCCACGTACAAGTAGTAACTATATTAAAGCTGCATCTTCGTGGACTCCTATCACTCTAATACCCGGAATCAATAAGTATAGTAAAACTCTATATGCAAAAACAGATGATGACATCGCTGCTGCTTTACTAGAGCACGGCGTTGATATGGCTAGAACACCTAACGCTCGAGTTATATGGGAAAACCTAAGAGCTGAATATACAGGTAGAATGGCATTTAGTAGCATGTTAGTTGGCTCACTATGGCAATATGCTATGGGTGGTAACATACGTGGCAACGGACACTATAACGCATCACGTAGAAACAAAGAACGTAACCAGATGGGTTATGAGCCTAAGACTGTACGAATTGGTAATTCTTGGGTAAGCTATGAAGGTATTATAGGTATTGAACATGTGCTAGCACCTCTAGGTGATATGGCATACTATGCTAGAGACTTAGATGAATCATATCTAGAAAGTTTTATGTCTAAATTGACATGGACTGTAGCTGCTACATTTTTAAATCAGACACCTTTACAAGGTTTAGAACCATTAATATCAGTAACTAACGGTGACTTAACAGGTTGGAGTAGACTTACTGCTAACACTCTTAGATCCTTCTTACCACTATCTGGTGGAGCTGGTGTACTTAGCAATGCTATTACATCATCACAAAAAGATATAGAAGCAGAAGTTGTTAGTGTTGTCAAAAACAGATTACCATTATTCTCAAGTACACTTCCAGAACAGATAGATATATGGACAGGTCAACCACTTAATGATGTTGATAATCCATTTTTAAGAATTCTTAATGCTGTCAGTCCTGTACAAGTAAGTGGTACAAGAGAACCTTGGAGAGTATGGTTACAAGAAACAGGCTGGAATGGGCTGTCAATGTTAAAGAAAGATTCTACAGGATCTTATGAATACACACCAGCAGAACGTGAACTAATTAATAAATATATTGGTGAACAGCAAATGTTTAGACAACTTGAGCGTATTATTAATAATCCAAGGTATCAAGAAGAAATCGAACAACTTAAATTATATCGTCAAAATAATTCTGACTTTAGTGAAGAACGGGTTAAATTACATACAGAGAAATTACCTGTATTTAAGGAAATCAATAATATTGTTAGAAATGCACAAAAAATAGCAGAGCTTAGATTATTAAGGGAAAGACCTGATATCGAATCAGTTATTTTAAATCAACAACGAGCTAACGAAAGTATGCAAGAAGGCGACATAGAGGGTGCAGTTCGAGCACAAAAACAAAACGAAGCCACTCAAAATTTAATTAACATGAGGAAATAGCAACTATGAGTGCTGTTACACAAAACGATTACATCGGTAATGGGTCCACCACCAATTACCCTTTTACATTTACATATCTTAAGGCATCAGACATTAAAGCGTCTATAGATGCAGTCGACACAACAGCTTTTACATTAGCTAATGCAACGACAGTACAATTTAATACTGCTCCAGCTAACGGAGCCAAAATCAAAATATTTAGAGAAACCGGTGTTGACACACTAACAGCAACTTTTTATCCCGGATCAGCAATTAAGTCAGAAGATCTTAACGATAACTTTACACAAAACTTATTTGTTACACAAGAGGTAAACCAACGTTATCTTAGTACTCTAGGTGGTACTATGACTGGTGATCTAAATTTAGGAGAAGATGCAAGTATAACTTTTGAAGGTGCAACAGATGATGACCACGAAACAAGGTTAACTGTAATCGATCCGACAGCTGATAGAACATTATCATTACCTAACGTATCAGGTAACTTAGTTTCTACAGGTGACACTGGGACTGTTGCTACAGCAATGATAGCTGATGGTGCAGTTATAGAAGCAAAAATAGGAACTGCGGCAGTTACAGAAAATAAAATTCAAGGAGCCTCTGTTACAGTAACTAAACTAGGAGCGTTAGCAGTTACAACTCCTAAAATAGCTAACGATGCAGTTAACGGTACAAAGATAGCTGACGATTCGATTAACTCAGAACATTATGTTGATTTATCTATAGATACACAGCATATAGGTAACTTACAAGTTACAACTGGTAAACTAGCAGATGATGCAGTTACAGCTGCAAAAATAAGTGCAGGTGCAGTCGGAACTACAGAAATAAATACAAATGCAGTAACAACAGCTAAGTTAGCCAATGATGCAGTCACAAATGCTCAACTAGCGGACGATGCAGTATCGACTGAAAACATACAAAACGGCGATGTTACAGAAGCAAAAATAGCTGACAACGCAGTTACAGTAAATAAGATTGGTACAAACGCAGTTACGACTACAAAAATTGCAGCAAACGCAATAACTAATTCTTTGATTGCTTCTAACGCAGTTGAAAATGCTAATATAGCAGACAATCAAATAACAGCTGCAAAATTAAACCAAGCTACAGTTATTACAGCTAGTGAACAAGGATCTGCTACAACTAACGATACATCTTTTTTAACTTCAGCAGCAGCTGACGCTAGATTTTTTAATATCAGTACTGGTGATACAATTAAAGATGGTCAAACATTTCCAGACAACGATACAACTATTGCTACAACCGCAGCTATCAACGATAGAATTATTGACTTAGTTGATGAAGTTGGTGGTTTTGATATTATTGCTAACCAAAGTAGTTTTCCTAATACAAACCCTCAAGGGGCTACAGGACAATCAGCTGTTATAAGTGTTAAAGAAATTACAGGTAGTGCATTAGTTCCTAGTGGTACAAACGTATCTATAGCTAACGGTAACTTAGCTAATAATGCTACTATTATAATTACAGGTGTACCTACAACTTTACCTGTTGGGTTTGGATTCTTAGTAGAATCTACATCTACAACACATACATACACTTTTCACAGATTAGTACCAAAAGCTACAGAAGTTACAACCGTAGCAAGTAATATATCAAATATAAACTCTGTTGTAAGTAATATTACTAATGTAAACGCAGTTGCAAATAATGAAACTAATATAAACGCAGTTAATAGTAATTCATCTAACATTAACTCAGCGGTTAGCAACGCATCTAACATTAACAGTGCAGTTAGTAACGCAAGTAATATAAACTCTGCTGTAAGTAATGCGTCTAATATTACCACCGTAGCGACTAATAATACAAACGTCACTACTGTTGCTACGAATATAAGTAATGTAAACTCTGTTGCAGGTGCTTTAGATGCTACTCAAACATATACAGTTACTGTACAAAGCGTAAGTGGTAGTAATAAGTACTTTATTGACGGAACACAGAATCCTGTTTTAACTTTAGCTAGAGGATCAACTTATATATTTGATTTATCTGCAAGTAGTAACTCTAGTCATCCTTTACTATTTAGAACTGCTGCCGATGCTGCATATACTTCAGGTGTAACAAGTAATGGTACAGCTGGTAGTTCAGGTGCTAATGTAACTTTTGTTGTTCCAGATAACGCTCCTAGCTCATTAAAATATTACTGTTCATCACACGGTAATGCAATGGGTAATACGATTACAGTTGTTGATGACCGTATCGATGTAGTAGCAACTAATATTACAAATGTTAATAACACTGGAAACTCAATAGCAAATGTTAATACTGTTGCTAACAATATGACTAAGGTTACTCATGTTTCAGATAATATTAGTGACGTAAGTAATTTTTCTGACAAATATCAGATTGCTTCTAGTAACCCATCAACCAGAGCTGACAGTTCAAGTTTACAAGAAGGTGATTTATATTTCAACACTTCCGCTGATGAACTTAAGGTTTATAACGGTGGTGCTTGGCAAGGTGGTGTAACAGCTACAGGTAACTTTGCAGTTACAACTGGTAATACATTTACCGGTAGTAACATATATAATGATAACCAAAAAGCTATATATGGCACAGGGTCAGACTTTGAAGTTTATTTTAATGGTACAAAGGCAAGAATTGATAATAAAGGTTTAAGTGGAGATTTAAGTATATTATCTAATAATTTTGATATAAGCAAATATACAAATGGAAGTAAATATATTAAAGGTGCTAATGGGGTAACAGAACTCTACCACGACAACAGTAAAAAGCTTGAGACTACAAGCACAGGCGTACAGGTAACAGGTAACATTGTAGTATCAGGGATGGTCGACGGTCGTCAAGTATCAAATGACGGTTCTAAATTAGATACCATTGAAACTTCAGCTACAGCAGATCAGACAGCAGCAGAAATCAAAACTTTATTTCAATCTAGTAAATTAACTAACGCAGAGATTGCTGATGATACAATTGGTGCAGCTCAACTTGCACATACCGCTGTTACAGCTGGTAGCTATGGTTCTGCTACAGCAATACCTGCTATTACAGTTGATGCTCAAGGTCGTATTACAGCTGCAAGTACAAATTCAGTTAACACAACTACAAACTTAGCAACTACAACTGCAACAGGTTCTGTAACTGTGACAAGTAGTACAGGAAACAATGCAACCATAAGCGAAGCTACAAGCTCTGCTGCTGGTGTTATGTCAACAGCACACCACGACAAACTTGATGGTATTGCAGCTGGTGCAAACTTAGTTCAATATACAAGTCAATTAGTTAATAACTCTGGTTTTATTACAAGTTTTACTAACAACTATCTTTCTGGTGGATCATTCAGTGGTGGTACTTTAACTCTAAACAGATCTGGTTTAGGTAATGTAACTATTACTGGTATCGGAACAAGTACATTTAACGGTGATTATAATAGTTTATCTAATAAACCAACAATACCTTCAAATAATAACCAGTTAACTAATGGTGCTGGTTATATAACAACAACTGGTAGTGCAGGTACACTACAGGGTATGTATCGTTCATTTACGGGTGGTAAGACTTTTTATGATTCAATTCCATGGATTTCAACTGGAGGTGTTATGGAATTGGGACACCGTATTGACTTTCATACTTCTGACAGTAACGCAACTGACTTTGCACCTAGTTTAGGTACAGCTGGTGGACAATTACGAGTTAATGGTCTTAACGTGTTGTATTCTGATGATAACGAGGTTTATAGTTTTGGTTATGTAGGCGGAGCAGGTCAATATTTATATTTCGCAAGTTCTGGTGGAACTAAAGGTGTTAATATTTGGAACTCAGATGCATCACTAAAAGAAAATATAGTTGATTCTGATTATGATGCAATATCAACAATTAAAGGACTTAAATTTAGAGACTTTGATTGGAAAGAATCAGAAGGAGGTCATCACGTAGATTGTGGTGTGGTTGCACAAGAAGTAGAAACAGTAGACTCTTCTTTAGTAATAACTCCTCCAGACGTTACATACCTTAATCCAAATTATCAAGAGCCAAGTAAAGGTACAAAGAGTATTGATACAGGCAGAATGGTAAGTATATCTGCTAAAGCATTACAAGATATAATTGCAAAAGTAGAAGTTTTAGAAGCAAAAGTTGCTGCATTAGAGGCTGGCTAAATGGAAATACCCACCATGATTCTACCCGATGCTGTTGACTTTCCTAATTTCGAGTTTGAACTACCTATAGGAAACATACCACAGTATACTCCTTTGGTAGTTCCACCAAGCGATTTACGATCTCCGTCAGGAGTTGTACCGCAAACAAGTACAAGTGAAAGTCAGACACCATCTGGTATGTCACAAGTTAATATACCTATCATGAATGTAAAGGTACCAGTACCAGAAAGCGAAATATTGATTACAGCTGGAACTACAGCAGTAATCTCAGTAGCTGCCACCCTTTCTGCTACAGCAGCTTTTAAGTGGTTAGTTAAGATTCTAAAACCTATATTAAAAATGTTATGGAAAAAGATAAGTGGAAACAAAAAACCTAAAACCTGACGAACCAAAGAAAGGTTTACTAACAAAATTAAAAGAAAATGTTGATGACCACGATGAACAAATGCAGATCCTCGGTGCAATGGTACGCTTGGGTGTTGTCATTTGGTCAGGATTTATCATCACTTTAAACTATGTCGAGTTGCCTATGGTCAAGAAACCTCTAGGGGCATCATCCGACATTACCTTTGTTGCATCAATTTTTACTGGAGCCCTAGCAACCTTCGGTTTGTCTACAGGCAATACTAAAAAGAATGGCAACACACCAACAACAACTAAACCAAAACAATGAAGACATGGATTCTTCTCTTAGCATTGTTGTCACCCGCAATCGCAAGAGCAAACACAATAACCCCGAACTTTACACAGGGGTCAATGAACTCAACGACAACAACAACTCAAACAGTAAAAGAAGTTTCAAAAACACAAAAGTTTGGAGCAGAGGTCAAAAGCTGGTCTGGAACAAATGTAGAACCTTCTGGAAACATCAAAGCAGCAGATACAACTTTCGCCGTCAAAGACGTAACGAAGGATTGGACACTAGAAACAACATC
>Ga0310343_10002076_pt1 | contig 10487 bp, 7 predicted proteins | sample HC15DNA2025_MG_FD_203519 | JGI IMG/M metagenome (GOLD analysis project Ga0310343, IMG submission 203519) | Marine microbial communities from station ALOHA, North Pacific Subtropical Gyre - HC15-DNA-20-25_MG | ecosystem: Environmental > Aquatic > Marine > Oceanic | place: Pacific Ocean: North...
TGCATTTGATGAAAAGTTTCATATTTGTGGTTCTTATTGTGGCCCAAATTGGTGCAATAATAAATGGTTATCTGAAGATAAATGCGATACTTCAGTTGAACCAGAATATCATACATTATTAGGATATTCATGCGCAGATACATGTTGTCGTAACCATGATAAATGTTGCGGAAATGGAAATAAAACAGAATTAAAAAAATGTAATAAAGAAATAGTAAATTGTTTAAGTAAATGTAATTCTTTAAGTTTAACATGTACATTAAATTATATTCCTGTTCCTTCTGGAACTATAGAATTAGCAATGGATATTGTAGAAGATTGGTGTTGTGGAAGCCCATGTTGAAAATAAATTTATCTTGATTAGGAAGTTTTTAAGAAACTTAGGTTTCTTAATTTATTTAAAATTAAAACTTGTTCCACAACCACATTTTGAATCTATTGATGGATTTTGAAAATCAAAACGCGAACCCATTATATCTTCAATATAATCAATTTTTGTACCTAATAAAAACATAAAACTAGAACTACACAAATAAAGATTATTATTGTCAAGTTTATAAATTTCATCTAATTTATTAGGTTTTTTGTCTTCTTTTAATATTTTGAATTTGTAAGAAAAACCATTACATCCTCCACCTTTTAAATATAAAAAAGCGGCTTTGCCATTTTCTTTTTTTATTAAATTTTGCAAAACACTTTTTGCAGTTTGACTTATAGTTATCATTAATAAATTATTATATATAATAATTTTGAAATATTTTTTAAAATATTTAATAATATTATATAGTTATGATTAAAAATATAATATTATTAGCAATTATTTTTGTTTTAGTTGATGCTGGATTTTTATATTTAATGAGCAATAACTTTCAAAACATGATTAAAAAAATACAAGGATCACCTTTAAAAATGAAAATAATACCTACCATATTTTGTTATATTATTCTAATTTCTTCGTTATATTATTTTATAATTTATAAAAAAGGTACATATTTAGATGCATTTTTATTAGGTTTCTTTATTTATGGTGTTTATGAAACAACAAACATGGCAATATTTAAAGATTGGTCTTTGAATGTAGGATTAATAGACTTAACTTGGGGAGGATTTTTATTTTTAATTACTACTTACTTATATAAAAATAGTGTAAAATATATTTAAAATAATTTAATTAGATTTTTGTACGCTATATGCCGATACTAAAAAGAAAAAAAGACAAATTATGAATATTTTAATATCAAATTGTTTAATATAGTTTGCTACAAAATAGAAAGCTAAAGACCAAGCTATTACATATAAACTATCACCAAATAATGCATTAAACCCTGCTTTATTAATATAATCTTTAAAATAATCTATCCAATAACTAGAATATGCTTTTGGCCAAAGTTTAATAATTGTTGCAAATATTGAATCACCTATTAATTGTACAAAAATAAAACATAAAATAAAATAAATAAATAATTGTGGAATTATTTGTATTGAAACTAAATAATTAAATAAACGTAATGTCAATATAATTCCACATATTACATATAATGCATCTTGAGCAATTACATTCCATATATTAATATTTTTACCACTATACCAGTTTGTAATTTTATCTTTTTTTCCACTTATTGAAAGATAAAAAACAGCCATAGGTATTTCAAAAATTGCAAAAGCAGTAATCCAATTTAATAAATTATATGAATCAAATGAATATAAACTCATTATATTATATTTACAATAAGTTTAGATTTTTATTATATACTAAAAAGGATATAAAAAGGATAAAAAGGATAAAAAAAGGATAAAAATAATTATAATTAAAAATAAAAATAATAATATATAATATAATGGAAATAGCAAATAATTTAAAAAAATTTTCAAAAATAAAAAGACATCTAAGTTATAGTAAATATTTTAAAAAACTCGTTAATACAAAATTTGATTTTGAAATTATTAATAGTTGTGATTTTACAATTTTAGCAATAATAACTCATGAACGAATTAATATTACAAAAACAAAAATAAGTGCAAATGTTAGTGGAGTTGAAATTGAAGTAGAAGGTAAACCTAATTTAAATAAAGAAAGTATTATTTTAATGTCTAATCAAGACAATTATGATATACATTATTGTAGTCATACTTTTACAATACCAAAAGGTAATTGTTTTTTAACAATATTTTTTCTAGAACAAAATAATTATAGTCCAATATTGAGTAATTGTTATATTGATTTATATAAATATAAAGGTTACAATGTAAGACTTCATATAGGAAAAACAGGATTTAAATTACCTTCATTTATAAATAAAAATTAATAAAATTAAATATTATTATTAATTTATTGTTAAATATTATTAATAATTTATAAATATGAATGTTCATCAATTTAACAAAGGAACAAAAAGTTGGAAAATTTATGCAAATAAATTAATATCTATTAGTGGAGATGATTTAGAATTTGAAGCACCAATAGGAAAACAAATTAAATTTAAAGAAGGATTAAACACTTATACTTTAGCAGATTTAAGTAATTCATCTTTAATTAATACAAATTATAATCAACAAAGTGTTACAATTAGTGGAAATTTAATAGTTGAAAATATTATACCTGATATTTCCAATACATATGATTTAGGTTCAGTTGATAAACCATTTCGGGATATATATGTTTCAGAAAATAGTATTTATATGGGTGAAGATGTTATATTAACATTAGATGAAAATGATAAATCATTTAAAGTAAAAAAATTTAGATCTGATTGGGATACTAGAAATTTAACATCAAATACAAGTAATATACTTACAAATAGAGGTAATATTAGTAGAAATCAAACAAAAAAAGAGTTTTTAAAAAAAATAAGAAATAATAATATAAAAATAAGCGAAATTGAAGAAGATATTTTTGAAGATGACAATTTGATTACTTCAAAACTAAGTATCAAAGATCCTTCTACAAATAAAATGGTAATAATAAATCCAAGTAGCAGAATGAATCAAAATTTTAATATAATATTACCTGATACTTCTGGTCAATATGGAGAAATATTACAAACAGATGGAAATGGTAATTTAAGTTGGACAAGTGTAAATTCTTTACCATCACAAACAGGTAATGATGGAAAAATTTTGTTAACTAATGGTAATAATGCCATTTGGAGTAATGATGTAAGTCTTAATAATATCGATGTAGATGGTAATATTGATGTAAGTGGAAATATATTAGCAAATGGACGTATTGATTTTTTTCAAAATAATAATGAAATTGCATATTATGACCCAAGTAGTATTTTAAATAGACTTGATACTTTAGATAATAGTGTAAATACTTTATTAACAAGTAATAATGATGCATGTTTTAACAATGTTGATGTTAGTGGAAGTTTAAATGTTCAAGGAGAAAAAGTAATGACAGTTCCTGCTTTAGATATATGCGGCAATGATCTTAGTGCAAATACGACATATGAAATTACTACTGGTCCTGTTGGAAGTATTAATAATATTAGTTTTGTTAAGAAACAGCCAGCAAATAGTAAAGTCTATTTCAGTGTACAGACACAACCGTCTAGTTCAAATCGATATTATAATTATCTAAATGAAGTTCAAACAGCAGTTCCAAGTGGTAGAGCCGGTGTGGCAGACAGTGTGTGGAATACTAGTACAATTTTCTCGTCTGGGGGGAACGACCAAGCGTCCTTTCCTACCAATGGGTTTGTTGTTCCACGAGCTGGCATCTACAAAATAGACTGCTATCAAACAGTACGCGGTGCAACTGACAATTGTTCCACTGCTGGCCTCGCAGCTTACTTGAACCCTACAGCAAGCAGCACAAACGCGGCCTCACACTATCCTATCAGTCAATGCTTAGCAATAACAGAAGAAGCTGAAGATTCAGTCCCCTACGCCCATAAGGACGTTCGCAGCGAATCTATTGTCTGGTTGGGTCAATTACAACAGGGTAATGTCATTAAGTTTGTAATATTTGCTGATAATGGTTATCACATAAACTCTAGTTCAGTGAAGGGTTGTTATACTATAATAAGTGTTGATTAGTTCATTACAATACTAAGATGTTAAAATTTAATAAATTAATGTATTGGCTAATCAGTACACCTGATCAAATAATATATTTATTCAATATATAATATTTTTTATTAATTAATAAAATATTTTCTATTTAACAATATATTTAAATAAAAAATATTAAATATAAATATATATAATGTCAAATAAAGTAGGAGAAATATATGGTAGTTCTGTAAATGGACGTCCTAGTATTAAAATTGATTCAAGTAATCTTGATGTTACAGGTGATTTATTAACAAAAGGTATTATTAAATTTTCTGTAACAAATAATGTATTAGCATCTGAAGATCCAAGTGGTATAATACATAGACTTGATACTTTAGATAATAGTATAAATATTTTAGATAATAGTATAAATACTTTAACTAATAGTATAAATACTTTAACTAATAGTGTAAATATTTTAGATAATAGTGTAAATACTTTATTAACAAGTAATAATGATGCTTGTTTTAACAATGTTGATGTTAGTGGAAGTTTAAATGTTCAAGGAGAAAAAGTAATTACAGTTCCTGCTTTAGATATATGTGGTAATGATCTTAGTGCAAACACAACATATGAAATTACTACTGGTCCTACAGGAAATATTAATAATATTAGTTTTGTTAAAAAAAATAGTAGAGTCTATTTCAGTGTGCAAATGAGAGTAGGAGCTTCGAGTGGAACCTTTGATGGCAACTCATATATCAATTATTTGAATGAAGTTTCAGGAGACACACGATCTGACCAAAAAGGCTTGGCTGGCACCGCACCCAACTTCACCGACTCAGCCTGGGACGTCAATTCCATTGTATCATCTGGTGGAGACCAGAGCAACTTTCCTACGCAGGGATTTGTCGTTCCGCGAACCGGTATTTACAAAATAGATTGTTACCAAACAATTCCTATCGGCGCATCCGGGATCGCAGCCATAGGTTCGCTACTAGTCTACAGAAATCCAATAATAGGAAACGCAAACAATAGGCTGTATCCGTATGGCCCTAACCCTGGTGACACCGCCAATTTACTTGCTGGCACAGAGGTTTCGGACTTTGGTGAAAGTCAGAGCAGACCAGCTGATGCGAGTCTTACTTGGTTGGGTCAATTGGATGCGGGCGACCAAATCAAGTTTGTGATAAGGATGGACAATGGATTTCGTCCGATTACTGCACTTACCAAAGGGTGCTTCACTATAATAAGTGTTGATTAGTTCATTACAATACTAACATGTTAAAATTTAATAAATTAATGTATTGGCTAATCAGTACACCTGATCAAATAATATATTTTTTCAATATTTAATATAATATTTTTTATTAATTAATATAATATTTTTTATTAATTAATATAATATTTTTTATTTAACAATATATTTAAATAAAAAATATTAAATATAAATATATATAATGATTAATAATATTGGAAAAATACATGGTAGTTCTATAAATGGTCGTTCTAGTATTAAAATTGATTCAAGTAATGTTGATATCACAGGTAATTTAATTACAAAAGGTAAACTAACATTTACTAAACCAGATGAAGAAATTGTAAGTTTTAGTAGTTCAAATGGTATTTTGAATAGATTTAATAATGTTGTTAATATTCCAGCAACTGATTCAGATGGTAATGATCTTAGTGCAAACACAACATATGAAATTACTACTGGTCCTGTTGGAAACATTAATAATATTAGTTTTGTTAAGAAAGAGCAAGCTTTTATCAATTGGGAGATGACGGATCCATCCACAAGGGACTTTCACATAAACGGCATTATAGATGGCAATACAGCATCAGATATTATTGGAGCAGGACATACTACGACTGGCAAGAATCTCATTTCCACTTCCACTATCACAAGGGGAGGGCAACAAGTCGTTCAAGCATCAAACATTGATATAAACACACCAACAAATGGCAGAATTAGGGTTACACTGCCCGGTCTTTATTTGATTTCGGCACATGTTAGTACCTTCTTGAATGTTGATGAGCGTTTTGTGGAACTGCATCTCTTTATAAATGATACTATGTATGGTGGACGTGTGTTGAGCCAAGTCATAGGTGAACATAATGATGGCAACAACCTGAACGGCGGTGGGATGGTGAGTATAAGCGCGGTTGCGCTGCTTGAAGATCAAGATGTTATTCATTTTACAATTGCCTCAAGAGAAGGTGACGATGTTGCAATTGATACTGTACAGGGTCAAATCGTGAAGCTCAACTGATTAATCAGTACACCTGATCAAATAATATATTTATATAATATATAATATATAATATTTTTTATTAATTAATAAAATATTATATTAACTAATTGATAATTATTTATTATAATTTATAATAATTAATAATAATTAATAATAATTAATAATAATTAATAATAATTTAGAAAAAATAAATGTAAAAACATTATTATATTTTTTTAATTAAACATTATGTAATAACTATACATTACATTTTAACAAATAATGTAAATAAATTTAATATTAATAACTTTACTTTTAAAAAATATATATTTAAAATAAAGTTATTACAAATATATATATATGTCAAATAAATTAGGTAGTATATATGGAAGTTATGAAAATAGTAAGAAAATTATTAATATTGATAGTGACATTACAAAAATAAGTGGTTCTTTAGATTTAACAGATTTTGGATTAAGTTATGACTCTTCATATGTTAGTATAAATTCATTAAAAACAGACTATATTACTAATAAAACAGATGGTTCAGGAGTTACAATAGGAAGTGACTTAATAGTAGATACTATTAAAGGTGGTAGTACAATGATTATTGACCCAGCAGCTCATAATAACAATACAGGTAAATTAGTAATAAAAGGAGATCTTGAAGTTCAAGGTGATACAACTAGTATTAATTCTACTATTGTAGAATTAAGTGATAATCGTATTAAATTAAATGCAGCAGCATCGACAGATGCAGGTATAGATATTAGTTTTAGTGATGGAACAAGTAAAAGTTTTTATTATAGTAAATCAGATGTTCAATGGAAAACAGATAATACATCATTAAATATTGGTAGTGGAACTATTACAGCAGCTACACTTAGTGGTAATGCAGCAACAGCAACCCAATTAGCAAATGCAAGAACTATTGGTGGTGTTTTATTTGATGGTACAGCTAATATAGATTTACCAGGAGTAAATCAAGTTGGTAACCAAAATACAAGTGGTAATGCAGCAACAGCAACCAAATTAGCAAATGCAAGAACTATTGGTGGTGTTTCATTTGATGGTACAGCTAATATAAATTTACCAGGAGTAAATCAAGTTGGTAATCAAAATACAAGTGGTAATGCAGCAACAGCAACCAAATTAGCAAATGCAAGAACTATTAATAACATATCTTTTGATGGAACACAAAATATTGTTATACCAATACCAGATTCTTTACCTGATCAATCTGGTAATAATGGAAAACTATTAATTACTGATGGTTCTAATGCTACTTGGAGTAGTGATATAAGTGTTAATAATATTGATATTAGTGGAAATATAACAGCTACTAATAATAGTTTAAAAATATGTGCGAAAGGAGGTAGCAGTAATCTACCAACAATAAACACTGATGGATTAATTTTGAAATTAGATTCTTCAGATTCTGCATCTTACAGTGGTAGCGGTACTGCATGGAATAACCTTATGTCCTCATCTTATAATGCCACATTGTATGAATCTACTAGTGTTTCTGCAGGTGCAACATATAGTACAGAAGCAGGTGGTTCACTAGTTTTTGATGGTACTAACGATTGGGTAAGAGTTGATTCACTTTCAGACTTCTTTAGAGGTAGAAATGGAAGTTTTACCTTTCAAACCTGGGTAAAAGCAACAGCCGCTGGTCAACCCTTCTCAAACAATATAAATACAGAGAGGGGTACTGTTTTATTATCTATGCATCAGGGGGGAAACAATAGAATGAGATGGCAGATATGTAATAACGCAATATTTGTATCTCAGCCTGGGACCACTAGTGATACATTACACTTTCATGATACTTTAGATGCAGATACCTGGCGTCTCTATACCTTTGTGGGTAATAATACAACTAATGAATTTACTTTGTATATTAATGATAATGAAATAAACACTGCTACAATGCAGAATGTTGCAACCTTATGGAATGATGTGAACAGGATTTCTATTGGTCAAGAATGGGATGGAAATACTCCAAGTGAATTTTTCCAAGGTTCAATGGGTTTATGGTTGGTATACGATCGTGCACTCACTGCATCGCAAGTGAGTTCGAACTACGAAGCTTCCAAATCTCGTTTTGAATCTGGTTCAGCTACTTCTACAAGTACTAATAGTTACGACAATTCTATAACATTAGACTCTAGTGGTGTTAATATTAAAGGATCAATAACTTGTGATAATAATATTACTGCAACTGCATTTTATGGTGATGGTAGTAACTTAACCGGAATTGATGCTTTACCCGATCAATCAGGTAATTTAGGAAAATTATTAATTAGTGATGGTTCTAATGCTATTTGGAGCAGTGATATTAATGATGGATTAAAAATATCTGGTGCTATATATGATAATACTAATAATAAAGGCACAAATGGACAAGTTTTACAATCAAATGGAACAACTTGGAATTGGGCTACTCCAATAACAAGTAACGATATAAGTAATGCAATTGCAGCTTTAGTAGATAGTGCACCTAGTACTTTAAATACACTAAATGAATTAGCTGCAGCATTAGGTGATGATACTAATTTTTCTACTACAATAACAAATAGTTTAGCAACAAAATTAAATATAGCTAATTCACATGATATTACAAATGTTACTGCGGGAACAGTTAGGGCATCTAGTGCTGTTGTTGTTGATGCAAATAAAGATATTACTGGTTATAGAAATGTCACTGCAACAGCATTTTATGGTGACGGTAGTAATTTGACTGGAATTTCATCTGTAACTAGCTTAGATGATTTAAGCGATTGTAAAGTTGGAGGAAACCAATTTACTGAAAGTATTAAAATTGGTAGTTCCACTACTGGTTCATTAAATAATGCTCGTTTTAATACCATTATTGGTATTGGTTCGGGTAATAATATATCATCAGGGAATCACACTACACTTTTGGGACATCAAGCTGGTCAAAATTTAACTACTGGTAGTGAAAATACATTTATAGGTGTTGATGCGGGTAAGACATTGACAACTTCTAATTCGAATACATGTATCGGTTCACACGCAGGGGAAGAACTTAATGGAAACAATAATACTATAATAGGAAGAGAATCTGGACGACATACAAACGGTTCTTGGAATACCGTACTTGGTAATAACGCGGGATATTATTTGAATGATTCAACTCCTTCAGAACATGTTACTGTTATTGGAGCTCGTTGTGGTTATGATATTAGAGGTGTTAGTAATTGTGTAATATTAGGAGCCGGTCCACTCACCGGGGCGGCAGCAATCAGTGACTGGTCTAATGGTCACGGTTCTAATACTGTTACAATAGGTATGAATGCAATTTCAGATACATATTTAAAAGGTAATATTCATATTGGTACAAGTACAATTGGTAATTCTAATGTTGTTTATACTTTACCAGGTACAGCAGGAACATCAGGACAAATATTAAAATTTCCATCTAGTACAACAACAGTTAACAATAATGCAACATATTTATTAGAATGGGGAGATGTTGGAGGAGTAACTAGCTTAGATGGTTTAAGCGATTGTAAAGTAGAAGGAACTGATTTTACTGAAAGTATTAAAATTGGTAGTTCCACTACTGGTTCATTAAGTAATGCTTCTAATAATACCATTATTGGTATTGGTTCGGGTGATGAAATAACAAGTGGCACCCATAATACTATGGTAGGTACATCTTCTGGATTAAAATTTACAAATGGTATTGAAAATACATTTATAGGATCACACTCTGGGCCACAAGAAACATCTACAGCTTGTAATTTTAATACATGTTTAGGTTCACATACAGGAAATAAACTTAATGGTACATTTAATACACTAGTTGGACGAGAATGTGCTCGTTATATAGAAGGAGATTATAATACTGTAATGGGTTGTTATGCAGGATTTTACATGCAGAAGCAAGGTTCAACTACAACTCAGTATAATACTGTTATTGGAAGTAATTGCGGATTTACTTCATCCATAAAAGGTAGAAAACATTCAGTTATACTTGGAGCAGGCAATCCAAATGGTGAAGTTTGGGCAGATGGTCACGGGAACAATACTGTTACAATAGGTATGGATGCAATTTCAGATACATATTTAAAAGGTAATATTCATATTGGTACAAGTACAATTGGTAATTCTAATGTTGTTTATACTTTACCAGGTACAGCAGGAACATCAGGACAAATATTAAAATATCCATCAAGCGGATCTACTTTAGAATGGGCTACTCCAATAACAAGTAACGATATA
>Ga0310343_10002077_pt1 | contig 10486 bp, 7 predicted proteins | sample HC15DNA2025_MG_FD_203519 | JGI IMG/M metagenome (GOLD analysis project Ga0310343, IMG submission 203519) | Marine microbial communities from station ALOHA, North Pacific Subtropical Gyre - HC15-DNA-20-25_MG | ecosystem: Environmental > Aquatic > Marine > Oceanic | place: Pacific Ocean: North...
CAGGGAGAACATTTTCAACTGTTCCTAAAAAAATATCGCCAATTTGATATTGACCTTGTGCGACGATTAATTCATCAACTCGATCATCTGTGAGTAGTGCTGCAATTCGAGCCTGCTCAGCGATGATTATTTGCTGAGACATATAATTGATTCCGAATGGTTTGAATTTTGAAAATCATTTAAAGTAAAGATTCAAATTTTTTATCTTTGTAAGAAAGTAATTTTTTATAGCTACTATTTTACTTTTTAAATTAAAACGAATAGCAATTAGATTCTGCTATGTATTGAGTTTAGACGACTTTCAAATAATTTGAAATTGAATTCATAGCTATGTTAATCTCTTGATTTAATCATAACTACCATTATATTAACATCTAATCACCACTAAAGCACGTTGATCCAGTATCCTTAAATTGGTGAAAATATTTTTTTAAAGTGGTTCAAGTAAACGACAATTATTTAAAACTCAAGGCAGGTTATTTATTTCCTGAAATCGCAAAAAGGGTAAAAACATATTCTCAATCAATTAAGAGCTCTAATATAATTAAGCTTGGAATAGGAGACGTAACAGAACCACTACCTAAGGCTTGCAGAGATGCTATGAGTAAGGCTTTAGATGACATGGGGACATCTGAAGGGTTTAAGGGTTATGGCCCAGAACAAGGTTATTCCTGGCTCAGAGAAAAAATTTCCGAACATGATTTTATTTCTAGAGGCTGTAATGTATCTCCAGAAGAGATCTTCATATCAGATGGCTCCAAATGCGATAGTAGCAATATTTTAGATATTCTTGGCAAAGATAATTCAATTGCTGTAACAGATCCTGTTTATCCTGTTTATGTAGATAGTAATGTAATGACAGGAAGAACTGGAGATGCTTTGGTAAATGGCACGTATAAAGGTTTAACTTATCTTGCAATAAATGAGGAAAATAAATTCCTTCCAGAATTACCCAAAAATAAAGTTGATATTTTATATCTTTGTTTTCCAAATAATCCAACTGGAGCTACGATTACAAAGAAAGAATTGAAAAAGTGGGTTGATTATGCTCTACAAAATAAATCTCTAATACTTTTTGATGCAGCTTATGAATCATTTATTCAAGATAAGGATCTTCCTCATTCAATATATGAGATTGAGGGAGCAAATCATTGCGCTATTGAATTTAGATCTTTTTCAAAAAATGCAGGATTCACTGGAGTGAGATGTGCTTTTACTGTAATTCCTAAACATCTCAAAGGTTTGAGCTCAATAAATGAGGAAATAGATTTATGGTCTCTTTGGAATAGGAGACAATCTACAAAATTCAATGGAGTAAGTTACATCGTTCAGAGAGGAGCAGAGGCTGTATATTCTCTTGAAGGAAAAAAAGAGGTTAGAGATTTAATTGATTTTTATATGGAAAATGCAAAAATTATGAAAAATAAACTTAGTACTGCAGGGTATAAGGTTTATGGTGGAGATAATGCTCCTTATATTTGGATAAAGGTTCCTGATCAAATGACATCTTGGGACTTTTTTGATTTTCTTCTTCAAAATGTTGGTGTTGTGGGCACACCTGGGAGCGGATTTGGATTGTCTGGAGAAGGTTATTTTCGTTTATCAGCATTTAATTCACGATCAAATGTAATTGATGCAATGGAAAGAATAATTACTATATAATAATTTAGTACTATATTAGATTCTAAAAAATTTAATGTTATTTATAAAGTTGGAACAAAGTACAAGTAATACTTCAGCAGTGATTGAAAAGAAACCTGCTGAGTTAAAAAATAAATCTCCAAAATATAAGGTCTTACTTCACAATGATCCAGTTAATTCTATGGAGTATGTCACTATTTCACTTAGAGAAGTTGTTCCTCAATTAAGCGAGCAAGATGCTATTGCCATAATGTTAGAGGCACACAATACTGGTGTTGGATTGGTAATTGTATGTGATTTAGAGCCTGCAGAATTCTATTCAGAATCATTAAAATCCAAGGGAATTTCTAGTTCAATTGAGAAAGATGATTAATAAATTGTACATTAATTATTTCGAATGAGCTAATTTCCTTTCTGATAGAGGACGAACTTTTAAAGATTCATTGAGGGATGATTTTCCGTATTCTCTCTCAAGGATGTTAATAACCGTTTTACCAAATTCATCTTCTTTATTATCAAAAGCTTCTAAGCAAACTTGACCAAGTTTTTTCCCTAATGAACCTGGATTCCATAAAAGTTTTCTTGCAGTCCAGGGCATCATGCTCATTGGATTATAATTCGGCTTCAAAATTTTATTATCTAGGGCGTACTTCTCAAGAAGAGTATGAGGTTGTAAACCAATAAAGAATATAGCTGGATCAACTAATCCTTCACCAAAAATGTTCTCTAATTCTCTATGGTAAGCGATAGTTTGTCTTATAGTGCTTGGCGTTTCATCAAAAACATTAAATGAATAGTTGACTGAAACATGGTTTTTGAAACCCGCTTTGACTAGCATTCTGCAATTATTTAGTACCGTTTTAAGGTCATATGCTAATCTCATTTTTCTGACAAGTTCTTGTGATCCTGATGTAATGCCTATTTCAAAATAACTCATGCCGGTATCCACCATGAGCTGCGCTAGCTCAGCATCAATATTATCTGCTCGGATGTATGCGGCCCAATTAATGTCTTTCCAGCCTTGATCCTTAATAGCTTGCAAAAGAGTTTTTGCATCTTCAATATGCTTTTTGGCTGGAATAAACTGTGCATCTGTAAACCAAAATCCCCTGACTCCTAGATCATATAATTGCTTCATTTCTTGAATTACTTCATTTACAGGATTAACGCGAACCTGCTTGCCCTCAACAACCGTATAAACACAAAAACAACAATTATGAGGACAACCTCTTTTTGTTTGCACTCCTACATAGTAATCTCCACCCTCTATATACCAATTAAATTCAGGCCATATTGATCTAATGTATTTGTAGTTGCAGGCAGTTTTAACAGTACCTAAAGGTTGTTCATGTATTAATTTGTTTCTAGGTTTTTGTCCAGCTACATAACATCTTTCTTCCTTTATCGATTCCCCCTTAATAATTTTCTCTATAAGATTTTCTCCCTCTCCAACAGAAATTACAGTTTCTTTTGGAAGTAGATTTCCTAATTGTTCATAGAAAACACTAACGGCTCCACCTCCTAAAATTACTTTTACATTTTTGTTGTATTTTTCTGCTCTTTTAAGTCCAATCTTGACTAAAGAAGTATTTCTATATATTTCTCCATAATGAGATGCAATTAATTTTAATCCACCCCAAGAACCCCTTATTTTCTTGAAGATATTTTTTGAATAGAAAACTTCAAAAGAATTTTGTAAGGGATTTCCACTTCTGCCATCGACAGGTGCATAAATTTGTATATCTCTCCATGAAAAAATAATAAGATGAGGTCTAAATTGATCAATTTTTCTACATAAATATTTAGAAACTTTATTAGACGGAATTATCGCTAGATCAATAAATTGCTGCTCTATGTTTGGAAAACATTTATGAATATGATCTACTAAATAAATCGGCCCTATCGGAAATATTGGATTACATGGAAGTCTTACAGTAAGAATTTTCCCATAGCATTTTCTATGGTAATCTTTTTTATTTAATTTTTTAAAGTGGAAATTAAAATTCATACCATAAATTCTAATGAATTTATATTCATAAAGAATCTAACTACTTTATAACTAATTCGGTGAAATTAAAAATCTTGAGAAAAATACTTTTGAAGATATATTTAAAATTAGATATCCGAAATCATATAAATCCAGCATACTTTGAGAAGTTTTAATCCATCAATCCATCGAGATATATTTGGTGCTCCAGATTTTCTTGCGTAATATCTAACTGGATAATTAAGTATTTTTATATTATTGTTAGCAGCTTCAAATATTATTGTGAAGTCTCCAAATGGATCAGACTTGGAATCCCAACTCCCGTTTTTTTTCATGAGTTTAAAGAATTTTCTTGAAAAAACTTTTGTTCCACAAAGTGAATCTGATACTGGTTTGTTTATAAGAATTGATAAAAATATTGCAAAGAGTCTATTTCCTATATAGTTAGCCCATCTCATCGCATCTTTTTCCATTGGGAAAGTTGTGCGAGCACAATTAATGAGAATATTTTCATTTTTAGTTGACTCCATAATAGCTGAAATACTGTCATCAATATCTACAGTGAAATCACTATCAATTATGGCGAGGGTTTCACCTGTAGAGATATTAAATCCTTCTACAACCGCATTTTTCTTTCCTTTAGAAGTTTGTTTTAAAAGAGATATCTTAAATGAATCTGAGAAATTTTCTTTTAAATCTTGAAGAATTTCATATGTATCATCATTGCTATTCCCTTCTACAAAAATAATTTCTAATTCATTAGGTATTTTTTTAAATTTATCCAATGCATTTATTAAAAGTTGTTTATTACCAGCTTCATTTCTTGCAGGAATAACGATAGAAATTAAATTTTTAGAATGATTTTCATTATACTTATAAAAAAATATTTCTAATTCATAGGCTAATTGTTTAATTATTGGAACTTTACGAAAAATATTTTTTAAAGAAGTTGGAATTAGTTTGGTTGGCAAAGGTGTTAATTTTTTTGCTTTCCATCTTATTGATCTATAATTATAAATTTCTGCTAGAGATTCAATATCACACAAAGTTATTCGTGCTTTGCTTGTAGTTTCTCTAAAAACTCTTGAATCCAATCTTAGCCATCTAATTATTGGTTCCCAAGTATTACCCCTAACTCTAATTGAAATAAATTCATTATTTTCTTTAAATAATTGATGGAGTTTATTATTTGTTAAATCCCAAGTATTAACAGATTTCATTACTTTACGAAGTTTGATAAAGCCACTTTAGTATATAGGGATTATTTACTTTTTTATTATTAATCTCCATGGATTTAAAGTTTCGTTTTCATATATAACTTCAAAGGGATAATTATTTTTTTTAATTTCTTTATTTATAGTTGACCATGCCAATTCTGACTTTTTTAACTTTTCAATACTCTCTAAACCCTCACCAAGTGAAGGAGTTAATAAAGAAATTCTTATGATTTTTGATTGAGATCTTGAATTTTTTATTCCACTTTTATCTACCTTTATCTCTTTATCTTTTACAATTTCAAGAGATGATACGTACTCCATTGTTTCCCTTAGTTCTCTAGATCTATCAGTAAATAATCCTGATTGCAAAAGAAATGAAGTTAATAAGTAAGGCCCAATTATGAGTATTATTAATATTTCTCTGAATGAGTTTTTATGTTTTATAAATGACCAAGATAGTCCAAAAAATAATAATCCAATAACTAGAAATGCATTTTCCTTAAAGTTTAAGTTGCTTATATTCTTAAAGAAAAAATAATATATGAAAGTCAGAGAGAATACTAGTAATGGAACAATTCTTGAAGTGATAAATATAAAAATTCGCTTAAATTTTATAGAGTTAAATAAATATCCTATTCCTGTATAAGTATTTAGTGCAAGAATTGGCGAGATCTGTAGAGTGTAGTAGGGCGTTTTTGTAGAAAAAATACTTAGAATTCCTATCAAAACTAAAGGGAAAAAGGAAAGAATTTGTTTCTTCTCCTTACTTTCATATAAATTATAAATTATGCCAAAAATGGCAAAAATACTCCATGGTAGATAAGTCACAGGAACATTCCATAAATAATAGTAGAAAGGATTTGTAAAAGTATTTTTATTCGAGAGTATGGTAAATTTTTCAAGTAAGTAAAAAATAATATTTTTATCTAAATAAGGGTTAATAGATAACGCCCAAGATAAAAACGGAACAAATCCAATAAGAAGTCCAATCCAAAAGAATTTATTGAATATAGTATTTTTTTTTATAAACAAATATGGGGTAAGTGATATTAAAGGTATAAATACTAAAAAAGTTTTCATCATAAAAGACAATCCAATCCAAATTCCAAAAAGCAGAATATAAAATTTGTTATCTTTATCTTTTATTTTTACTAAAGAAAAAACACCAAGAGTAACCAAACATGAATAAATAATATCTTGAGTAGCTAAGTGTGAGTAATCAAACCAAAGATAAGTTGTAGCAAGTATTAGTGGCGATATAATTGCATATTTTTTATTAAAAAATTCTTCATGTAATTTGTAAGTAATGAATAGCATCAATATTGCAGCGATTGTCGTAGGTAGATATGCGGCAAACATATTTCTTCCGAATATTTCCTGCGATTTGCCAAGTAAAAATTGTAATCCTATTGTTCTATCTAAAACATATTCGTCCCACCAAAGAGGTATTATCCAGTTACCTTTATCCAATATCCATCTAGCTTGAAGTGCATAAAATCCTTCATCAAAAGCTATGTAACTTTTTTTTCCAAAGGAAAAAATAAGAGGAATAAATATTAAAAGTTTAGGCAGATATTTAAGTTTTAAAATTCTATCAATCATTTTTTTGAATTTGCTTTAAAAATGCCGATAATTGGAATTGAACCAATGACCTACTGTTTACGAGACAGTTGCTCTTCCGCTGAGCTATACCGGCAAAAATAAAATATTAATATTTTCATATAGACTTAAGTTAATAATTTAAATTATTAATGTCAAAAATAGATCCTGAATTAAAAAAGAAATTATTAAAGGAAACCCAAGCTCCTTTCAAGGGATTAAGGAGGATATTGTGGATAGCTTTTAGTGGTTCTGCATTTTTGGGACTTTTAATAATGCTTGCCAGAATTGCAAATGGAAATGAATTTCAGCAAAATAATATTTTTATACAATTAGGTGCTTGTATATTATTCCCTACTTTATTAATTCTAGATAGAAATAAAGATTAATTAATTTAGTTATTTAATTATTGAGTTAATGTTCTTTTTTTAGTAACAAATTTGAATGCTTCGATTATGTCTCCCTCTATCCATGAAGAGAATTTATCGCAGCCCACTCCACATTCAAACCCTGTATTAACTTCTTTTACATCATCTTTAGATCTTTTTAAGGAGTCTAAATTACCTTCAAAAATAATTTTTTCTGATCTAACAACTCTTAGAGAACAATTCCTTTGTAATTTACCAGTTTGTATATAGCATCCTGCAATTGCTCCTTTACCAACAGCAAAAGTTGCACGAACTTCTGCTTTACCTAATGATTCTTCGACAAGATCTGGTTCAAGTAGACCTTCCATAGCCAACTGAATATCTTCTAAAAGTTTATAAATAACTTCATATTCTCTTATGTCAACATCATTAGCATCAGCTGCTCTCTTTGCTCCAGAAGCCAATGAGGTGTTGAACCCAATGATTACTGACCCTGATGCAGCTGCGAGATCTATATCTGTCTCAGTTATTTCTCCTGGAGCTGAGAGTAGAACCCTCACTTGTACTTCATTTTTTGGTAATTGTTCTAATGATCCCAATATTGCTTCAACACTACCTTGAACATCTGCCTTTAGAATTAAATTCAACTCTTTTAATTCTCCATCATTTGCTTGAGTTGATAAGGATGATAAGCTAACTCTTCTTGAGGCCATTTGCTGCGCTAATTTAGTTGCTCTTGCATCAGTTGCTCTATCACCTACAATCGCTCGAGCAGTTTTCTCATCAGGGTAGACTTCAAATTCATCACCTGCAGTCGGTACTTCACTGAATCCAAGCGCTTCAACAGGGAATGATGGTCCTGCTTCTTTGATTCTATTGCCATGTTCATCAACCATTGCTCTAATTTTTCCTAGCACTGAACCTGCAGCTAAAACATCACCAGATTTTAAGGTACCATTTTGTACTAATAAAGTAGCTACAGGACCTTTGGCTTTATCTAGATGGGCTTCAATAACAGTACCTTTCGCTGATCTATCAGGGTTAGCTTGCAGATCTTCCACTTCTGAAACTAATAAAATCATTTCGAGCAATTTATCAATATTTTGTTTTTTTATTGCACTCACTGGAACCATTACAGTTTCGCCTCCCCAATCTTCAGCGATTAAATCTTTTTCTGATAGTTCTTGCTTTACTTTTTCTGGAGAAGCCCCTTCTTTATCAATTTTATTTATTGCTACAACAATAGGAACTTTTGCAGCTCTTGCATGACTGATGGCCTCAATTGTTTGAGGTCTGCAGCCATCATCTGCTGCTACTACAAGTACAGCTACATCAGTAACCTTTGTCCCTCTCGCTCTCATTGCAGTAAAGGCTTCATGACCAGGAGTATCAAGAAAAGTTAATTTTTTCTTTTTAGATTCATGCTCAAATTCAACTTGGTAAGCACCTATATGTTGAGTTATCCCTCCTGCTTCTCCCGAGGCTACTCTTGATTCTCGTATGGAATCTAGAAGACTTGTTTTTCCATGATCTACATGACCCATTACTGTGATTACAGGCGGCCTTTTTATAAGATTATCTAGGTCATCAGATTCAATCATGTCAACTGTTTTCTCGGCAGCTTCTTGGATATCATCTTGCAGAACAGGTACACCAAATTCTTCTGCTACGGTTTCGATAGTTGCTAAGTCAAGTGATTGAGTTACAGTTGCCGTTATCCCTTTAAAGAAAAGAGATTTGATTATTTCAGAACTTTCTAGACTTAATTTATCGGCTAACTCTTGAACGGTTAAATTATCTTCAGGAACTATTATCATCTCAGGTCTAACTTGTTTTGCCTCTTTGGCTGCCTTTAATTCCATAGCTCTTCTTTTCTGCCTTTGTCTTGTTGTCTCTTTTTTCTTCTTTTTAAATTGTTTTATTGATTTTTGAGATTTGGGTTCATCAGACTTTTCTTTCTTTGGACGCGCTAAACTGGCTGATAATATTGAAATTTTTTCACCTGAGTATCCACTGGTTTCAGATGTTAGTGGATCATCATTCTCTCCGATAATATGAACTTTCTGTCTTTGTTTCTGGGGATTTTTATTTCTTAATGCCTCTAGTTTCGCGCTATCATCCCAATCTTTTTTCCCGGGTTTTCTGGAACTATTTGAAAATGTTCTATTAGGCGGTTTTTTGGAACTCGGGGCAGGATTTGGACGAACGCCGGGAGCTTTTACTTTATTTTTAGTTAATTCACTATTTTGTTTTTCGTTTTTATTTAAAACAATTTTTGATTTCTCAGATATATTGGTTTTCTGTAGTTGCAAAAGTTCATTAGGTGATACTGGTTTCCTTATCCCAGACGACTTTTGACCGTTAAATTTAGAACCAGGCTTATTAAAATCTCTTTGTCTAATATAATTTCCTTGTTTAAAATTACCGCTAGGATTATTAGGATTTCCATTTCTATTTGAATTGGCTCCTCTATTAAATGAACTCGGTCTGTTAGGGGAACCAGCCCTGTTGGTAGCTCCAGGTTTGTTCGAAGCACCTGATCTGTTGGGATCACCCGGTCTAGTCGGAAAATTTTGTCTAAAGGAGGTGTTTTGCTTATTATTATTTGGTTTATTAATATCGTTTCTTCTTATAGGTGCTCCAACTAGCTCAGGGGGGTTTATTCTATTATTAGAATTTTTTGTTTTGGGTTTGTTATTATTTTGATCAGGTTTTTTTGATAGTTGTCTCTTATCCCCTGACTTGTAAATCCCCGTGGCAGAATCATTAGATCTAGAATTAGTACTTATATTTTTAGGTTTTGCAATTAATTGAATAGGAGGTTTTGGAGAACTATAAATAGGGGATGTTGTGTTATTTCGGAAAGTTTTTTGATTTTGATTGAAATTTTGCGGAGGTCTATTACTTGAATTCGGATTTTGATTATTTGCTTGAGATGTGGAGGTTCTAATAATATTGGGTTGGTTTGAATTTTTAGGTTGATTTGAAGTTTTTTTAGCACTCTCAGGTTTATTTAAAGGTTTTATTAATAATGGCTTTTTCTTTGAATTTTCTTTGATAGATTGTCCTTTTACAGATGAGATAACTGAAGAATTATCTTCTTTGGTTTGGTTGTAATTATCTTTTTTGATTGAAGGTTTATTAATGGAAAGTATTTTTTTATCGGAATTCTTTTTATTAATAAGATTTCTTATTTTTTTTGCATCATCCCCACTAATTGAACTGCTGTGACTTTTTACTGAAATTGAAAGTTTTTGAGCGGCATCTAAAATATCTTTATTTTCCAGATTTAAGTCTCTGGAAAGTTCGTAAATTCTGATTTTATCGCTGATAGTCATTTAATCTGCTTTTTATTCTCTTTAAGAAGATAATTAGGATTTAATTTTATTATATTCCCTTATTGGAATAGTTATCATAGCTTGCAATTTCATTTTCAAAAATATCGATAAATTTGGGTTCTAAAAATGTTTTTAAAGCCTTTTGAAGCTTTTTTTTGATCTTAGAATCTGAGTAACATTTTTTTGACCTGCAGATGTAAGCTGATCGTCCCATTCCTTTTTGAAACATGATGCCTTGCTTATAATCTTTAGTGATTTTTAAAAGATTCTTTCTATCGTATGTTTTTCTACATGAAATACATATACGCATAATAGGGTTATGTTTTATCACCGTTT
>Ga0310343_10002079_pt1 | contig 10483 bp, 6 predicted proteins | sample HC15DNA2025_MG_FD_203519 | JGI IMG/M metagenome (GOLD analysis project Ga0310343, IMG submission 203519) | Marine microbial communities from station ALOHA, North Pacific Subtropical Gyre - HC15-DNA-20-25_MG | ecosystem: Environmental > Aquatic > Marine > Oceanic | place: Pacific Ocean: North...
TATGTCAATACATTCTGATATATTTCAAGTCCATTCATTTATACAATGGTCCCCATGCCCATGCTACAAGTACTCTACGTTCACCACTAAGCACAGGATGAACACGATGATGCATCATAGATGGAAATACAATCACGTCACCTTTTTTCAAGGGCACTCTCTCACCTATTAAATTTCCTTTTTTAACTGTACCACATTCAAAATCACAACCCTCATAATCATCATTTAAAACTATTGTCATTGATAGTTTACGAGTCTTATTAGGGACAACTTGATTCTCATCAACACTCATTACAATATCATTATGCCATTCATAATGTCCACTTTGTGCTGCTATAGGATTAGAATCATCAGGAGTTGGACTCAATTTATATACAGTGTATTGTATATGTTCTATTGCATCTATATCAAAACACCAATCAGGATCAGACTTATTTGCACTAACAAATTGAGCCCAAACAAATTGCTTCAAATCATCATCATCAACCCAAGCAATGTCTGACCTACGTGCTCTATAATCAACATCTATATCTCTGACCTTCCCTTCTTCCCATTTTAAATCAAGAGTATCAAGAAATTTTACAATACCATCACATGTTTCTAATGGTATACTTGCTACCTTATATTTTTCAAACTGATTATTCTTAAAATCAATAAGATTACCTTCAGCACTAAGAATTGTAGTACCAGTAGTTGTTCTAGTATTCAAAGAGTTTTACCTCGCTGTCATTATTATAACATATGTGTCAAGAGCTCTTTGCAGGTACAGCGTCAGCATTCTTCCAACAGAAATCACCATCAGCACCAATTACATGACACTCCCAATAATAATCTTCATCTTTATTAGGACAATCCTCTTTAGCTGGAAACCATGCAGTAGCATTTGCTATCGCTTGATCTTCATTTAATTCTATGACCATATCCCATGTCCCAAGAGTTTTCATCATATCAAGCACAGAATCTTCAGCAAAATTGGCATACCATGTCCAAACTTCTGCTTGTTTAGATGCTGATGCAGATGCAATCTTTGAGTTATTAAATTTTATGATACACTTATTGTTTGTAGTACAATAAGAATCAATCATATCCCACACATTTGCTGATGTTACCATTACATTGATCCCTCAATTTCTGCAATTAATTTATCTAGATAATCTTTAGTCGTAGATTTTTCAGCATCAGTAAATTCATCTAATGCTTTAGGACCTTTTAAATAACTGCTACTGTCGTAAACTAAACCTGAACTTTGTAATGCAGTCATAAATGTCTTATTATATAAACTGTCAGTAATATCTTTAACGATTAAGTATGATGCAAACTTTTCATTAAATGTTGTGCCGTAATGAGCAGATAATTCAACAAATTGACCAGAATCATCAAGATATGTAGCAGTCGGATGTTTCTTTAAATATATGTCATTAAAATACTTTGGTGGTATAGGGAACTTGATACCAGTAGGATCTGTAGTATTTGCTTCAGCAGGTAAATCTCTCAACTTCTTTCTATATTTTTTATACATCTCTATTTCGTCAGCAGTATAAGGTGCGTCTGACAATAATACATGATCAGTTTCACTCAACAAAAAGTTACGAGCAAGTCTAACAGTCAACCAACTTGTTGTTGCTGTCTTTGCATGTATCTTAGCAAACTCATTTTGATATTCTTCTGTTGCTAGGGAATCTATTAAGAAGAATGTCTCCTTGAACTTATTATACAATGTCAAACCAGATCCGTCATCAACTTGATCCATTTCATAGTCACGCCATTCAAAAGCATTAGTTTTGAAATTCATAGCATACTTACGTCTCTGACACATATATGAATTGTTATCATACCATGCAAACAAGACAAGTTTATCCTTATCAGAATCCCAATTAGGATAAATTACGGGTACTATATCACTAGTCCAGTAACTATCTGGTATAGTTTTCTGTATGCCTTGATATTGTAATACCTTTGTTATTGCATTTACTTGCAAAAGTTGAGTTGCCATCGTATTATACTAATTCCCTTGTTATATTTAGAATGCTTTGATTAAGTACTTACATAAATGATATGGTTCAATTACTGGTACTGGATAATCAGGTTCAATTACTGGTACTGGAACTAAAGGATTTTGTGAATTGAGTGTAAATGTACAATCTAATCCAGTAGCACCAGATGTATAGATACTTGCTTCGTTACCTTCAACAACATATGTTAATTCATCAGCATTTGTTGAGATAGATCCATCACTAGGAATGAATGTCAATGCAGATACCTCTTTATATTCATAAATGAAATCACATATACCATAATGATCAGAATCATTACCACTATCATTAGTACCACTAGCAATAGGTCTTTCTTGTTTTATATGGAATCGTGTTGTAGGAGTTTGTGCAGCTGATGGTAAATCCATTGAATACCAATACCATTTAGTTGCATCAGTTCCAGTACCATCACCGTCATACTTGCTAGTTACCTCACTACCAGTTGGAAGTGGCACAATAACTCCAAGTAAATTACTAAAATTATCACTCAAATCGGTATTATAGTATAATTTTAATACATCACCACCTTGTTCGGGTAGGTCACCACCATTGAATCCATTACCACGAGCACATTTAATACTAAATCTTTTAACATTAGTACAATCATGTTCTTTAAGAGTAATCCATCTATGATAATCTGATGCACTAGTACCAGATGGTGCTCCACCTATCTTAACATAATAATCATATGCAGATGGTGTAACTAACGATGACAATGTTATTGTATCAACTTCCTGAGCATTATTGACTGTTGAGACAGCATATGCACCAGAACCTGCACCATGCTTAATTCTAACTTCGGGAGCTGATTGATAATTAGAACCATTACTAGTCTTTGTTATTGTGGAAACAAAACCATTTGCAAGAGCAACTGTTGCAGCTGCACCACTACCACCTGTAGTACCAGTAACAATTTCTACTTCAGGTATTTGAGTTGTTGGTAACTGGAATCCACCACTATTACCAGTACCAGTACCACTTTGATATATTTCTGGTCCATTAGAACCTGTTGTACCTGATGCATTAATGACTATATCACCAACACTAGTTGTTGTCTGACCACCTTCATATCCAGTTATAACTCCAAATCCATATTGGACTGCACCACCACCTCCAGAAGAAGTACCACCAGAACCATTACCAGGAGTACCAACATCAAGTGTAGCACTAACATTTGATCCTATTTTATCAGAATCAATAGAACAGTAGATACGTGCACCTGCACCTCCTCCTCCACCACCATTAGTCCAGTAACTTCTATCCTCATTCCAAGTCCAAGAAATATATCCATCACCAGTGCTGTTATTACCTTGATTAAGTTTACCGAATACACTAGATTTGAAGGAAGACATTCCACGACCTCCACCATATCCACCACCGTGGCCAGCACCAGCACCTACACCACCACCAGATCCAGTACCAGCACCATAGTTAGCAGTAGCGATACCGCCACCGCCACCACCGCCGCCACCACCGTTGCATCCAGCATTTTGTCCACCAGATCCACCGCCAGGAAATAGGTTTGCAGTTGTTGATTGAGCAGTATCATCGTTCCAGTTTGTAGTATTGTTGGAAGAACCAGAGACTCCACAACCACCTCCACCTCCACCATCAGTTCCTCCTGAACCGCCACCGCCACCTGCACCAGCGACAATAGATTGACCCATCTTCATTGCTGTGGCTCCACCACCTCCAGCACCATTTGAACCAGTTCCATTCTTATTACCACCAGTACCACCATCAGCACCATATGCACCTGATCCACCTGTTTTATTGGTTTGTCCCGCAGTTCCAGTAACATAGGTGGCAGTAAATCCATTTACAGGATTAAGCACTTCCAGTTCCATAACATCACCATGACCACCAACCTGATTACAATAACTTGCCTGTGTGACAGCATCACCACCTGCACCACCAGCTAATATAATTTTAATACTAGTATATGAATAGTCAGTACTAGAAATGTTAATAGAACCAGATCCAGTTTGATTTCCACCACTACCACCAGGATTAGTAGTATCAGAAACTAATGTATGTAATCCATCAGACCCATCATTTGTATAAGCACCAGCATTATCTCCACCTTCTCCTGCTACATCGGGAGTGTTTGGATACCCTTTCTTCCAATAAGATCCAGCAGTTCCATTTGTACCAGACGCACCCGATGACTCACTGATTACTGAAAGATCACCAACTTTAGTACCAGTTTTAATTACTGTTCCACCTGCTCCACCATCAGTTCTTGCTGTGTTTAATCCACCTGCTTGTCCACCAGTTGCTTCTATAGTAAGTAATCCACCACCAAATTCAACTTTACTTCCAGTACCACTGTTACCAGGTGCATTTCCTGGAGATCCAGATCCACCAGCACCTGTGATAGTCATAACTAATGTTGACCAATTACTTGGGAAAGTAATACCTGTACCAAGTTGAGGAGTGCTTTTAGTTATCAGTCCACCTGGATATTCAATAATAGGAACACCACCTGATGTAGTTTGTCTACCACCAATTACAGAAGTAGCACTAAATTTTTTAAATACAGGAGATGGAATAGATGTTACAACTTCATAAGTTCCTGCACCAGCACCACCAGATGCCATATAATATCCTTCACCTGCTACTGCTGCTCTTGTTAATGTAAAAGAACCAGTTCCTTGACTGCCAAGATTTATAGCAGTTCCACCTTGAGCATTACCCAAAGATGATGCTAGTTTAATAGTATTATCATCTACTTTTATAATATAATACTTACTACCGTTCGTTAATGGACTCATTGGTGTTCCTGGTGATGTAAGTGTATGAACACCACTTCCGACACCAGTTATATCAATAGCAGTTCCTGCTGTCGCATTTGTAGAAGTTGATGCGAGTTTAATAGTATTAGAGTCTACAACAATTACAAAATATACTGTATTATCAATTAAAGGAGGAGCTACTGTACCTTGAACAGTAAATGTCTGTAGTCCTGCTCCTATTGCAGTTAAATCAACAGTTGGAGTTCCTGCTGTTGCATTTCCAGGAGTGGTATGTAATGTAATAGTATTAGCATCAACTACTCTGGCATAATAAGTAAATCCAACTGTTATTCCAGTTATAGGATTGCCATCAGTCGCTGTGTACTTCAATGCAGTACCTGTTGACATTCCATGAGCAGTGATTGTCAATCTGTCATTTGTTAAATCAACAGTACTATTACTAGATGTTAATGTAAATGTTATAAGACCTTTTCCATATGTTGTTTGATCACCTGTAGACCACACATGACCATTAACTGTCATTGTATCGTTTCCAGTATTAATTTCTGATATGGTTACATCCTTAACTACATTTCCTACAGAATAAGTTACTTCATCTCCAGTGCTAAATCCATGAGCAGTTAATGATAGTGTATCTGTCGTTGTATTAATATTATTAGCAGCACCTGACTTTGATAAAGAAGGTTTTGTTGGTGTGTTGGATTTATATGATCCAGTACCCTCTGCACCAGGATAGAAATCTAGTATATCATATGTTGCTACATCGCCTGCACCTGATAATGGTTGTTTTAATAGAGCATGTTTATGTGAATAAGCAATACCACCGATAGGAAAAAACTGAAACAATCTTGTTTGACTATCTGTATATTCTGACAGATATCTATCACCAGAATATCCAGCAAGACTGACAACAGATGATCCAGAGACAGTATGATATACATAGTGGTTATGTTGTGGGACACCTTGCAATCTTTTATCTTGCATGGTAACTTTAACTGTTTGAGTTCCAGAAATTGCGGTTCCTACAGCATCAGTCACTTTGCTGTAATCAGTGGTTGTTATAGTACCAAGAGAGAAGTATCCTCCTTGTGCTGTTTTATCAAATATCCATTTACCACCTGTCTTGGCAACGCCATTTGATGCTCCTGCACCAAGAGTCAACAATCCAGCAGTAGGAGATCCAGTTCCATATACCGTACCATAACCAATAATCTTTTTTGCTTTTAAATCTGGAACCATGAATGTTCCAAGAGTTTTTGCATTAGTGCCTAAATGTTCACCAAGATAATTAAATACATTATTTGGTTGAATATTTTCAAGTTCTCCATCAGAATTAAAATTAAATTTTAATTGCAATCCACTACCAGTACCAGCATTTTGTAAAGTATATGTTGGATCACTGGTATAATTTTTTCCCAACGCTGTTGTAATTACATCTGTAATAACACCACTAGCATTTATAACAAGTTCTGCTGTAATAGTTTGATTATCATTAGCATTTCCTGTTGGTGCAGTAAATGTAATAGTTACATTACCTGTTGTTGGATAACCACTACCACCATTAACCAACTCCAATCCTGGTCTTGATGTTCCACCATAATCATTACCAATTATTTTATATAATGCTGGATAATCTTCTATCTTATACTCTGATCCATCGCAATATATGTAACCAGGATACTGATACTCTGGATTAACTGCTGTATCAGCATTACCAGCAATTTCCCTAGTTATCTGACCTGTACTAAAGTCATAAGATGGAGGTGTTGGTACAAAGGAATTATCATGAATATCTGTGACTGCTTTCATGGTACTAATAATAGTACCAATCTCAGTGGTATCAGATGTCTTATCTGTATAAAAATTCTTTCTAATATTCCTATAATTAGGATTTGGTGCTACTGTCATAACTCAAATCTTTATTAGATATTCTAAAACTATAAATGGAGAAACTACACTGTCAATAGATACTGCATTATCAACGGATAAATTTAATGTAGTTTTTAAATCATCTGGACTTAATTCTATAGCATCGGTAACTAATTTAAAACTATGAGTTCCTCTGTCTAGATCAACTTTATGAAAGTGAGAGGTGGGGTCAGTTGCTTGAACTAAATCAATTGATTCAGATACTTCGTTAAATAAATCTGCGTATATTCTACTACTATCTGTATTTAGATTACTATTTAATGGTACTACATCATGTAAGGTTGCATTTTTCCAATCAAGTGGTACAGACTGAGCAGTTGCAGTATAAGTTGCTGCAACATTTTTATTTTGAGTTGAATTACCACTAGCATCTTGGACACATATGTTAAAGATTGGTATGACTGTACCTGATTCATAGTTAGGTTGAATACCTGGTGATATTTGATAAGCAGGTGGATTTAAAGGATAATTATTCCAACCAACATTTAATAAACATTTAGTTCTCCAATCTGAAATTGAAAGTGTATTACCATCATTATAACAAGCACCACTATATGCAGTAGGGTCAAAAGTTCCTGCAAATGCACCAAACTTAAATTGTAAAGATTTCGCTGCTTCATTAGATGCAAATGCTCTACATGCTGGTTGATTATTACCAGGAAATGCAGGTGGATTACCAGCAGTGCCACTAGCAACAGTATTATCCATCCAATCTTGAATTGGTATTGTACTAGCATTCCAATAAGAAACTAAACCAGCAGCTTGTGGTTCTTTTATTGTTGTTGGTGCGGAAACATCAATTTCATTTGTTGATTTAAGTCTTGCTCTTCTAAAATTACCAAAATGCATATGACCCGCAATTGCTGTGCTATCAACTACTTCTGATTCAGTTTGTTTTCCAGAGAGAGTTCCCCATGTCCATGATGGTTTTCCTTTAAGATCAATGACCTGAGAAGGTACAGTAAATGAACCAGAATATGTTACGTCAATAACTGTTCCTAATGTTGATGTTGCTTCAATACCAATACCAGAACGACTTATTTCATTATTTAAAGCATTTGTTGTGCGTATATTCTTGTATACACCAGTATCAGCACCTGGAGTTGGTAATGGATACTTAGAACCAAGATCGGGTACTACAAACTGATTATCAGTTAATGATTGTATTGGATTTCCAGCAATATTTTTTCTAACAAATTTTCCACTTTCTCCCACACCACATATAGCAGCAAGTGCAGGATAATCAATTACGTTATAAACAGATCCATCACATCTCAAATAACCAGATGGCAAAGTTTCTTTATTTGAAGAAGAGTTAATATCAGGATTTATCTCCACTGGCCAAACAATTATCTGACCTGTTAAATTGCCATACTTTGATCTTTCGTTTGAATATAACTTTGCCATTAGTATGCTTTGATAAGGAAAACTATTGTCAAGTTTGGTTGAGTAGTATCAACAATAATATTTAGAGCATCGTTAAGACTTTCTGGATAAACAGAACCAATACTTATATCATTTAATGGAAATGTTGCTGGTGGATTTAATGATCCTCTACCCATTTGCAAATCAAAAGTTCCATGACCATGTGATGTAAAGGAAGAATTATTTGGATTGTTATCTCCAAAACTACTTAAAGAAGTTCCGAAAGTTCCCTGTCTAAAAATTGCAGTAAATTGACCAGAAGCGGTATTGATAGTTGCTACACTTAATTTAATAGTATAAACCCAGTTAGTATCATCAGTACCATCTCTTGCAATCTCAGTAATATAAGTTCCTTTTGCAAAACAATCTCCATCAACCATCATCCAAGGATGAATTTTATCATATTGATACCAATTATCTGGTGCAGTACCATGTGAACTTCTAATGTCAGTTCCTGCTGGTAATTGAATTTCACTAACACCAATACCAACTTGAACACTACTGACAGAGAAGTAATCAGAAGGATCTTCTGGATTATCTGCTAGATTGTTGAATGTTCCTTTACTATGTCCAAAATAATTTCTTCTATTACCAAATATAAATGGTCTAGGAAATAAACCACCCCATGCAGGTTCAGCATGAGTTTTTACTGGATCATAATTAAAATTACCACTAAAAGCATTAGTACTAACAAAATCAACACTCTGACTTGTTGCTTGTGGACTATTTCTAGTTGGAGTACCATCATGCCAGTCTGGTGCAGGTACTTCAGACCAATAATCTTTACCAGCATCACTTACAAAATCATGAAATTTTTCCATTGTTGGTAATGTTTGTTCATACTCAGCATTACCATAAAAAGCTGTTAGTGTCCTACCATTAGCCCAGTCTGGTGATTGTCCAACTGAAGGATTTAGATCACATGTATGATTGGATGATGTAACAACAGAACAATTAGGGTGTTGTGTACTTCCAGAAATAGTTAAACTTGTTGGTCTCCAAACTTGCGGACCATAAAAACTAGATTGAGCTGAAGCAAATTGTCCTGGATGACTGTGACCAGGAGTATGATTAATACCCAATTTTCTATTTAAAGTAGTTACTGTGGCAGTAAAATCTGGATCTGTTATTCCCATGTTAGTTATCTTTCCAGATAATTTTAGATCGGGATCAGATAAACTAAAATCAATATCGGCATTAGCAGACCAACTAGTTTTGATAACTGAAGTTGTCCCATAACCATCTATATAATCGCCAAATTTAGTTCCTACAGCATCTACAACAATATCCTTAACATTTCCTTGACCATACTGATATTTGACATTATCAAGATCTGCTGATTCTAGATCCATCATACATTTATTAGTCAATTTAGGAAAGAAAAATTGACCAGTATAATTTGGAAAATCTCCTGTAGCAGTACCACCATAAGTGTTACCAATCTCAGAAAATAATAATGGATAATCAGCAGCATCAACTACTTGTCCATCACACACCTTCCATCCTTTAGGAATATTTGATGCTGTAAATCCCTCATTACCATCACCACCCCACGGTAATATTGCACCGATACGGGCGGTTTTCATCGTTTTTATAGAATTGTAGTATTGTGCCATATTAGAGCTCTGCTAACCACCAACCACGAAGGTTGTTTGGAATTGATGATGCATTAGGATCACCTGCTGCATCTGTTGCACCTACGTAAATTAATCCGAAGGATGCATTTCTTGTTTGAACAATCATTTCACCACTGTCCCAAGCAGTAGTCAATTGACCAGCACCTGCTTGAATTTTAGTACCAGTTGTATCACCCTGAATAGCAACTGCTAGGTTATTAACCTTGAGTGCTCTTATAACAATACTTGTATTGTAAGTAGCGGTGCCAGCAACCTCAACAAATCTGATAACATCACCTGTCTCAGCAGTTGGTGGTAGGTAAAGAACCATGTTAGTTCCAGAAGGATTATTCAATAGATAATTGTTATTTGGTTGTAATGGATTTGCCTGTGTTTGACCTATACCAGTTGCTGATTGCTCAACATATGTATATCTGCGTCCACCATTTCTAGTAAAGTAACGATTAATTCCAAATGCATCAATAGAACCATCCTGATAAATCAAGAAGTCTTTAGGACCAACAGTTCCACTAACACCAGCACCACCTAAATTATCAATATGGAATATTGGTTGTGATGATGAACCAGTATCTGACTGGGTAATTCTACCTTTAACATATAATGGAGTCGCTATTGTAGGTACAGCACCAACTGATAAATCACCAGTTGTAGATTCTACCTTAAAGTTAGTAGCAAGTGAACAAACACCATTTGATTCACAAGA
>Ga0310343_10002080_pt1 | contig 10480 bp, 12 predicted proteins | sample HC15DNA2025_MG_FD_203519 | JGI IMG/M metagenome (GOLD analysis project Ga0310343, IMG submission 203519) | Marine microbial communities from station ALOHA, North Pacific Subtropical Gyre - HC15-DNA-20-25_MG | ecosystem: Environmental > Aquatic > Marine > Oceanic | place: Pacific Ocean: North...
ACACTAAAACAGACCTATTGTTATGAAGATTACCGCTTTAAATCGTCCACCAAATTATCGACGTCCAGACAGTTATGACCTTAATGGTGATGATTATTCAGTTAGTTTAGGTTTTGTAACAATATTTCCTTCCTCAAAATTGAAGAATAATCCCGAAATAAAATTATATCTACAAAATCAAAGAAAATGGGATAGCCAAAATAAATTTTGGGGACATCCTGTCCTATCTTTTCAAGCAGGATGGCAAGATCCGTCGGATCCTTCTCCATTACACACAGTTGCTCGAGAGGCTTACGAGGAGACAGGTTTATCATGTGAATGGAGAGATTCACTATTACAATTACTAATAACTAGATACACTACGGGGGATCCATCGTTAGCAACAGAAATACGATTCAATCGAAATGGTAAAATTCATTTTAGTTTTAATCTGTTATGTAATGTTAATAAGAGTAGTCCAGAAGAAAAAGCAGTCTTTTCTAGTCTTGTTCCTAAAAAAATTGGTTGTCCAGGTTTCAAAGCAACTCGGACTTCTCCTGAAAAAGAACGGACAGAAAACCTTCGTTGGTATGACCGTTCAAAATTGCCAGTTAAAAATTACCATGTTCCGGGAGGTATTGAAGTTGGATTTGACTATGGTGATATAGAATATGACTGCTTATGTGGACATTGGGCTTGGAAAAGTAGTTTTAGACATATAGATCATGTATCAAATCATCTTCAAATTTTGCGAGCTCTTAATATCAAAATTGTATTGAATCCTGTCCCCTTTCACTATTCATTATCTCCTTTACATCTAAAACAATTTCAAAATTCAACTTCATCTTCCCCGACACCTTCACTTTTAACACAATCACAAAATTCCATCTCTCCTGTAAATACAATTATAACACAATCTCCAAACCCAAAATCACCTCCTCCATCATACGTAATACAATCTCCAAATCCAAGTTCATCTCCTCCATCATATGTAATACAAACCCCACCACCATATGTAATACACACACCACCATCATATTTAATACAAACACCGCCTCCATCTCTATGTCAATCTCTACATCTATCGCCACGACAATTTTCACCATCACCATGTCCATCACCATCAGCACATTCACTATCACCATCACCATGTCCATCACCATCACCATCAGCACATTCACCATCAGCACATTCACTATCACCATCACCATCACCATCAGCACATTCACCATCACGATTATCATCATCTCTACAATCAAATCAGCCATTATACTTACCGATTCCACTACCCCCTCCACCTCCACAACAAATGGTATAAGCACTTTTAACAGGATGTGTAGTTGTACATTTAAAATTAAGTGGTGATTTCCACCTTCCAAGTATTTCTTTTTGAATATGTAGTCCTCTTATATCAATTTCACGAAGAAATAGCCTACGGTTATAATCAATATATGGATCATGACTATCATGACTAACCCTATTATAATTTAATCCGTCTTCAAGAGTGGAGCGGAAGGTGTCATGGCTGATTTGCTCAAGACAGCCTACCTTCTTAATCCACCATTTTTCTGACTTATCATTATTGCTATCACACTCTATCCAGTCGGGGATATTATTATTTTCATATTTTTGTCTATACATCATTGAATCACGAAGGCTTCTACCCCAATCGTGGTTTCTTGGTGTTGACCATCGTCTACCGTCAGGTGAATAAGTAGTCTGCATTTTTTTATTAATTTATCCTAGTAATAATAAATGTTCAAATTTTTATCTAAGTATTTTTGTTGCGTCTAAAATATCAACAAAAAATACACTATTCATTAAGATGACAACAACAGATACGGATACACTTCATCCTCATCTTTTATGGGTTCAAGACGATTCATATATTCATGTAACGGTTGAGATAGAAAACTGTGGACCCTGTAGCTTTGAAGTAGGTAACCGGCTATATCTAGAGACAGTTTCAAATACAACTAAAAAAACTTATCGTGTTGATATGCCTTTATGGGGATCAATAATTAAGGAAGAATGCCAATTTCAATGGAATCCTTCTAAAATATACATTACGTTACGTAAAAAGAGTGATACTCCGTGGACTTACTTAACCTCGCAACATTCCCAATGGAAAAATTGGATTCGCACTGATTGGAAGGATTGGAATAATCTTCTGGAATCAGAAAAATCGGAAGAGTCCGAAGAATCTGAGGAACCGTATCGGGTACAAGTATCAGAAAGTGTTGACAATGAAGATGATTTAGGTGATTTACTAGAAGCATTAAAACCAGACACACTACCAACGAGTCTTCCAGATGTGGACGATTCAGATTTAACAGAATGCGATAGAGACCAAATTTTAATAGACACTTTAAATGAAATTTAAAACCCTAACACAGGATATAAATAACATACTAAATTTTTTAGATATGATAAACATCTAAAAAATTATTTTTTCTGTGTTTTTTCTGTGTTTTTTCTTTCTTTTTTAATTTTTTAATTTTTTCATAAATAATCTATTTATGAGCTGTGTATCGATAAATACTGACCGTGTGTCTTTGTTACAATAGCTAATTAACAAACTCTAGCAGATTATTCTGCTCGCTATCCAGTCATACACTAAACTGTCAAGGATATTTGTAATTATGTTAGACTTTTACATACTATGTAATCAGGTAATTAACTATTTTGTCCCATAAACCAAACTGGGAGTGATCTCGACCAGAATTGATTTCAAAATTGTTAATTAACATATAAATAGTACCCTAAATAACACTATTGTATCATTTGATGTTTTTAAAGGTTCAGAGAGTCTCGGAAAGGGAAAAAGCCAAGACCTTTCTTCTCTCCTCATGGGGTTCATTCCAAAATCAAACTATTAGAGTGAGGCCTGTCTATAGTTGATACCATGCGGACTACAGTCTGTAAAAAACAGACAATTTTTTTCAAAATCAAGGAAAAAAATCACATGTAGTCCGAACCTTTCTTCTACTGTGACTCAAAGATTCTTGATCTTTGAGATTCGTTACGTGAGTGGGCGTGTGTGTGCGATTAGCAAGGGGGGGCGTGGGTGAGCGATTGGGGGGCAAACAACTACAAATGCAAATATGCAAACTTAGTTACAAAACACATTTCGTGTTTTAACTATTATATCTTTAGTGTTTAACATTGGTCAAACTACTAAGATTTTCTGTACGAAGATGATTGTCTTCGTTTATCTTTTCTCTTCTCTTCTCTTCTCTTCTCTTCTCTTCTCTTCTCTTTTCTATACATTTCGTATGAAACATTTTACAATTTTATCTAACTTTTTATCATTTTTATCCAACTTTTTATAACTTTTTATCATTTTTATCCAACTTTTTATAGTTTTTTTATTTTTAAACCTCTCTCTACCTTAAATAAACCTTTTACAATATTTTGAAATAGATTTTAATTGCTTTTTCTTTGTATTATTATTAACTGATGGGTCAATAATAACGTAACATCCTACACCACGCGAAGGTGAAAAGCCACGTAGGACATAGATACAAGGCTGTATCTATTCTTTAAGTAATATTTTAATTTTGAAAAATTAATTTAATTAAATAAAATTAAATAAATAAAATTAAAACAAAACAATCTAAAAGGGTCAACTCCTTAATATATTAATAAATATCTGGCTACTACCCACATGATAGCAAATTTAATTACTCTCGCAAATTTATGTCTAGGGTTATATGTGATTCAGTATTCAAACAGTCTATCCCTGCTATATTGTTCACAATGTATCCTATTTGGATCATTATTAGACTGTCTGGATGGTCCAGTTGCTAGAATTACCGGTACAACAAGTCGACTGGGACATATTCTAGATAAAATTGCTGATTTTACTACATTCGGTCTTGCTCCCGTGACTATTATTAATGGCTATTCAAAGGAGGATTATCCCGAGCAATTTTCACTCTATTGTGGAATATGGATAGTTGGTAACCTTTATCGAGAAATTTCAAGCCAAACAAGATTGGGAAATGGAGATTATCTTGGTTGTCCCTCACCATTTGTAGCAGGACTATGGGCATATGGGAATATTACTACAACCTTGTATTTTCCCCAATACATTGAAACTTGGTGTGTGTATTCTACTAATTTTCTAGTGTATCTAATGATCGATAATAGACATTATATTCATGATCGACTAATCGAACTTGATCCCTTGCGAAGCAAGCAGGGATTTATTAATTTTATTGTAATCCTACTCATAATTTCAACCCTTATCATTCAACCGGTACAAACCCTTAGTCTACATATCCCAGGAATATGGACTCATACTTGGGGAGGTTATTGTCTAGGATATATTATATTTGGTGCCTATTAAAATCTTAACCCTTTTTCTCTCTTCTATCTCTCCATCTATTATTAAATTCTTAAAAATTAAATGTCAGCAAAAAAAATATAGTAAATAATTAGAAGTCATGTCTTCATCCTTTGATTCCACAAAAATTTTAAATCATCATCAAAGTGAACAAAACAAACAACACGAACAAAACGAAAATGAATGGGTATTGTTATCATTAGACACACAGTCATCTACACCCCCCATTGCCATCGCACAGGCTATCCCGACATTCCAACTATCCACCACCAAAACTCAATCTCAATCTCATCAATCTCAATCTCAAAACCAAACTCAGAAAGGATGGATCAAAAATACAGGAACCATCCCCTTTTGGTTAAAGTGGATGTATCTTAATCAAATGTCTTCATGTCGTTCAAATTAGTGATAAAACAACACTGTTTTATCCATGATTGATCCATTTTTTTATTTATTGGTGCGTCAGCAGAAATAAGGAGTCGATGTTCCTGAAAGACGGATTCCGGATAATTTTCTTCCCAAAAGCGTCTAATGACATCGCTTAATGCTTTATCGGGTTGTAGATCTGTCCAAATATAGATAGCATGTCTAGGATGTAAATAGGTTTGGACTAATTTCTGTGACAGGATTAATCCTCGATCACTATCAAACCATGGCCCAAAAATAGGTCTTCCTCCTTTAGACATATTTTTGGTAACTTTTTGTCCTAACAAACACCATTCCCTTTCTCTTGCTAGTATTTGATTAATTTTAGCTAGATTAATCCATGTATAAGACCTTACATGTATCCAATACTCTACCTCACCTCCATTCCAAATATTAGCTAGATAGTAATACGATAACCACCAGATTAAGGATCGATACTGGGGAATCGGAGGTAGATCAACCTCCAATACATGATCCACACACTTTGTACGAGTCATACGATTACTTATGATACTGTATAATACGTGGGGAGACTGTTTATGATAAGGATAAAAATCTCGATGTATTCTTATTTCCGATGGTGTATTTTGGACTTCTTTTTCCAGTGGTTCAGAGTTAGCCCGCCCAGTAATAAAAAAATACGGAATATGATATCTTGATAATTCATTAATCCAGCTGTGACTTAATCCCTCTGTCTGTCTTTGGTAACATGATACATCCACATTATTGGTTTCTATGATAAACCCAATTTTTTTAGATAGGATAATATAATCACTCCGTTTTTTTTTACCCATTTTATATCACTAAATCTAATTTAGTGATATAATTTACTATCATAAAACTTCCGCATAAAACTGACTGACACTATTATTCAGGATACTAAAATAATTAAAAATAACATCACTTCAAATTTAAACAAATCTGAACTGATGCGAACGCCGGGAATCGAACCCGGGACAACTGCTTGGAAGGCAGCTATGATGCCACTTCACCACGCACGCAAACCACAACATTACGGAGATGGACCTAAATGGTAAACCTAATTACCTAATTAGGATTGGTTTTTTCGAATTCTCGAAGGGGTGAATCGAACACCCGACCAATGGAACTACAGTCCACCGCTCTTCCAGCTGAGCTACTCCGAGGAGCTCCCATCGAGGTTCGAACTCGAGACCTTACGCTTACTAAGCGTACGCTCTGCCAACTGAGCTATAGGAGCACCTGTAACATTATCCAATCAATGCTACATTCCTCTATAAAGATATCTTTTTAAGTATTTTAACGCACCGTTTCCCAATTTATCCTCCCCTTCCCCTGAGCCTTTAGCCACTCATTACATCGGCTAAATGGTTTTGTCTCAAAAAATCCACCCCTATTAGCACTAAGGGGTGAAGGATGGTTTGATTCTATAATATGATGACGATCATCAATAAAAACTTTTTTACTTTTAGCATGGGCACCCCATAAGATAAAGACAAGTGGATCTAGACTATTAGTGGAAAGATAGGAAATCACATGATTGGTAATACCTCCCCAATATTTCGCGTGACTATTAGGACAACTTTGTCGAACAGTAAGAGCTGTGTTAAGTAGTAAGACTCCTTGATGACCCCAACTAGTTAGGTCACCGTGGTCAGGAACAACCACACCTATATCACTAGATAGTTCACGAAAAATATTTTTAAGACTTGGAGGTATTCGGATCCCGGAAGGGACGCTAAAGGCTAATCCATGAGCCTGTCGTGGTCCATGATATGGGTCTTGTCCTAAAATAACCACACGAACTTTATGAAATGGTGTAATAATAAAACTATACAAAACTTGAGCGGGTGGTGGAAACAGGTCTAGATCGGGCACATAAGTGTCCCTTTCCTTAACTAGGAATTCACTAAGAGTCTGGTATTCCTCCTTTTGTTGCATACTTGTCCAAAATTGAACCCAACTAGGTGTTTCTGTAAATGTAATCCCTCCACACACACTTCCAGCCTCCCCACCACCCTTTCCACCACCCTTTCCACCACCCTTTCCACTTTTAACGACACAAGAGTCTTCCTTTTTACATTGTGTATCTAAAAAATATTTTACAACACGATCAAGAGTCATATCGACCCATGTACTTTGATAATCATCATATTCCCATTGCGTTAGCTTAGACACTGTATCTACCTCCTCTGAAAATAGCGATTTGTCCCCTAGTCTCGTTTCCAACGGTTCTAATGGTTTTTTGCTTTGTACATATAACAATTGACACTCTTTACAAATACTTTTACGACCGGTACCACCACCTTTGGTTTTGGTCTGGTAAAACAATCGGTGATTTTTGCTTTCACCACATTCGGTACATACTTTTAAAACCATTTCTTAAATATCTGGATAATTGTCTATCTAAATATTTACCTAGTTAACTCTCTAAATAAATATAAAAGATATGTCAAACTTCCAATATTAATTTAATATAATGAAAGATACACAAATATGAACTTGGGGTAATCTCGGTAAAAATGCTACTAATACACAAAAAATAAATTATAGTGATCAGATAATAGGTAAAGAACAAGAATATGAACTAAATCGTTTGTAATTGTATTTTTTATTATATATATATATATATAATGACAACTTATAAAGATAAAATCCGAAAGGTTGGTTCTCAATCAGAGATTCCAAAAATTGTAATAAAAGATAATAATCTTATGGTTTCCGGTTATCAAATATTTAATATTAATATTACGACTAAAAAAATAACATTGATGAAATACAATTATAAATTTATTTATATTAATAGTCTTTTAAATCAATTAAAAAAGGAAGATTGTGATACTTTTATTGACATAGGTTGTAGTTCCGGACTAACCAGTTTGTTAGCACATAACAACAATTATAGATATATTGTTAGTGTAGACCATGACCCTGAATATATTAATACTTTAACATTGATAAAACAGTGTACTTCTATAACAAATATAAATGAATCAGTATACTCGTTTGGTGACGTAATTAATGAAAAATATGATGTTGTTTTTTGTGGAGCTATAATACATTGGATATTTTCTTTAACTGCTGATTTCAGAAATTTTGATAGTATTATTAGTTATCTTAATTCTTTTACAAAAAAATATTTAATTATTGAATGGGTAGATAATAATGATATGGCAATTAACTGTTTAAATCATATAAAAAAACGGGGAAAACCTGATGATGAAGAATATAATACTGAAAACTTTGAAAAAGCTGTTAAAAAATATATGAATATTATTTCTATAAAACCAGTCTGTGGAGATACAAGAATTATATATTTGTTGAAGCCTTTAGATAATTAATAAGTAAGTTTGTATTTTTTTGAATTAAATGGTAGTAGTTGTGGCTGTCTTGTTTTTAAAGTTATGGATCTGTTGAAAGATCTGGTCTTGACGTGTCATCACCCATTTAAATAGTAGTGTAAAAAAATCCCCTCTCCAATCTTCATCTTGAATGCCTACAAATTCGTTTTCTTGAAAAGGTGCGGTAGTTTGTAGACCATTCCAAAAATCGGTGCGATCCTTTTCCGAATCAGGTGCCTGAAAGTGTTCCATCATTTCTACCATGTAACCAGCCCAGTCTCGAGCCTGTATTAAAGTTGGACCAACGTCATTCGTGTCCCAACTTAAACGGTCAGCTAATTCTGCCTGTACATCTTTACGTTTAGGGATCATGGCCTGAAATCGAAACATAATTTCTTCTAGCAATTTAGCAAAATAACTCCATTCCCTTTTTAAGATACTATCCCGGAATGTATCCCAATAAGCCTGTTGATATGTCTCTGCGACTCTAGATGTTAGACTATCTAAAGCACTGTTATCCATCATGACCGGTGTATATTGTTGTAGCTGGATTAATCCTTCTGGACCAACTGATTCTACAATTGCTTCCTTAATTTTTTCCTGTCTAGCAGTCATCTCTTTTAAACTATCTTCTATATCATTTTTGGTGTCCTTAGATGTGGTCTCCTTAGAAGTAGTCTCCTTAGAAGTAGTCTCCTCTTGGTTTTTTGTTTTATTGGTTGGGGAAGATTCACTTTCAAACTGTTGAATCGCAACCTTTTGAACCTCTAGTTCCCAATATAGTTTAGCGTATTCCTCGACTACCTTAAAACTATCTACCTTTTTCCAGACACGAAAATGTCTTGAGAAATTATGGAGAGCGTGTAATAATCCTTTACTATCCATTGTATTATTGGCATGACTAGTCTCAAATACATCGAGAGTATGAAGTGCTTGACTGTAAATTTTTTGATGAGGTTTACTAGTAGGATCACCAACAATTGTATCTAGATGATGAACAATAATCGGAATGATTAAAAACATATGAGGTGTAATATCACAAATCTCTCCATTGTGTGTAGACTTAAGACTTTGAATCCACTCTCGACAGTCTTGTACTATATCGGGGTCTGAAATCTTATTTTGATAGTCTTCTAAGACTATCGCACCGGATGCTAAATCATCAAACAAGATTTTAAGAGTATCCATCCTAAATATAGTTATGTTGACTGATTAAATTTTAAGTGTAAAATAAACTCAGGATGTGAGTTTATTTTTTCTCCGATATAAATAATAATGATAAGACGATCAAAAAAAAAAATTAGCCAAGTAATAAGACGCTTTAGTGGAGGAGGGACTGGTAAAGGGACTGGTAAAGCGATTGGGAAAAAACACACACGAAAAGTAGGAATGGTGAAAAAACATTCTAAATCAAAAAAAAAAGTAGTTCAAACTACAGCTATAGGTCTTGATCGAATTACAGTTGTTGACGATGATGGAAAAAGTCATCATTACCCTAAACGAGTAATTGATATTATGGGGAAATCATTTAATTTTGATAAAACTCTTGGACAAGGAGGTTTTGGTCATGTATTGTCATACAAGAGCGACTCGAAGGTTAAAGATAAACGTGCGGTTAAATTTTTTAGGAATGAAAATGAGATGATCATGGAAAAAACCAACTATGAAAAACTATCACGATTTCCAGATATTAAAAGATATATTCCTACTTATTATGGATCAATTTCCAAAAATGAAACCTATCATGGTATTATTCTTGAACAATTAGAATTTGATCTATATAGTCTTGAAAAAAATAAATCTTCTTTGTCTTTTGGCAAAATCTATAATCTATTAGCAGAAATCATCCATTGTTTAACAGCATTTCACAAAGCCGGTATATGTATCAATGATTTAAAACCAGAAAACATGATGATTAAACATGAAATTCATAATGGTAAAAAAAAACCCAGATTATACATTATCGACCTTTGTTTGACTGGAGCAAACCTACCTAATTCATTTCACTGTCATACTAATCAGTTTGATCCACCACATGTGAAAATTGATGATAACAAGTGTCGTCCACAAAATGATATCTGGAATTTTGGTGTAATTTGTTTTATCTTTTTAATCAGTGGTATCGAATGGAAAACATTACGACGAGATTATGAAGGTACTTTAAATGATGTTGTCAATAACCCTTACACTAAGAAGGAGATTAACAGTTTTATTACAGCTAGTCAATATACCCCGAAGCAAAAAAAATGGATAAACACATTATTTAATGGTATACTAAATAGTAATGAATCACAACGATGGAGTGCTTCTAGATCTGTAAGACATTTTAATAATGGTAAAAATTTAGTAGGACAGAAGACAAGTATTTAATTTATTAAAATATTTATATTCTTAAACCATCTCTAAC
>Ga0310343_10002082_pt1 | contig 10475 bp, 10 predicted proteins | sample HC15DNA2025_MG_FD_203519 | JGI IMG/M metagenome (GOLD analysis project Ga0310343, IMG submission 203519) | Marine microbial communities from station ALOHA, North Pacific Subtropical Gyre - HC15-DNA-20-25_MG | ecosystem: Environmental > Aquatic > Marine > Oceanic | place: Pacific Ocean: North...
ATTTTCTTTCAATTGCACTTTCCATTTTCACTTTCTCTATCGCCGCCGCCGACGACTGGAAACCACTCTTTGACGGCAAGTCTTTCGACGGATGGAAAAAGCTTGGTGGAAAGGCTGAATACTCTATCGAAAAAGGCGAAATTGTCGGCCGTAGCGTCGCCGATACACCGAATTCGTTTCTGACGACGGAGAAGAACTATACTGACTTCGTACTGGAATTCGAATTCTGGGTGCAGGATGGACTCAATTCCGGGGTGCAGTTCCGCAGCATGAGCAAGCCAGAATACCGCGATGGCCGCGTACATGGATATCAATACGAACTCGATACCTCTTCCCGGGCCTGGACAGCTGGTATCTTCGACGAAGCTAACCGAGGCTGGCTTTATCCAGTGGAATACAATTCAACTGCCCGCTCTCTATTCAAGAATGAGCAATGGAATAGAGGCCGCATCGAATGTGTAGGCAACGAAGTCCAAACCTTTCTAAATGGCCGGCAAGTATCCCATCTTGTCGACGATCGGGCTATTACTGGTTTCATAGGCTTACAAGTACACAGCATCAGGGATGCCTCCCACGCCAACTATCAAGTGCGTTGGCGTAATTTAAGAATCAATACAAAATCGCCTGAACTTTCCCGTTCCGAAGATATCTACATTCGAAACGTCGCTCCAAATACGCTGAGTAAACCGGAAAAAAACAGGGGATGGGAATTCCTTTTCGACGGCAAAAATACCGCGGCCTGGAAAGGGACGTCGAATGTCGATCCGTTTAATAAAAATGGATGGATCGTGAAAAACGGGTCCCTGACGATTCAGCCAGGCGGCAAAGGCGGCCAAATTGTCACTAAGAAAACTTATGGAGCTTTCGAACTGGACTTCGACTTTAACCTCGCGAAAGGAGCCAATAGTGGAGTTAAATACTTCGTCGTCGATCACGCCGAACCCGGGGCGAGCAAGTCCCAGTACTTGGGACTTGAATACCAAGTGCTTGATGACAAAGTCCATCCAGACGGAGTAAAAGGCGCTGTCGGTAACCGAACTACCGCATCTCTGTACGATCTGATTCCATCTTACCGGAAAGTGAATACTAGGAATGTGCCTCTCTATATCGGAAAGTGGAATCATGGTCGCATCGTTTCTCACCTCAATGGCACGATCGAGCATTGGCTAAATGGATTCAAAGTCGTCGAATACGAACGGGGCACAAATATCTACGAAGTCTTGATCGCCCGTAGCAAATACGCGGAAATCGAGAATTTCGGCTTGTCTGAAGAAGGGCACATCCTTCTCCAAGATCACAAAGATCTCGTCAGCTATCGCAGCATAAAGATCCGCGAACTTTGAGATTCGCGAAGACTGGCGGCTTAAAGGCACAACCAAGCGAGAATCACCACGGAGCGTCGCGTTAAACCTAAACGCAAGTCCAGAAAGTGGTGCTCGATCCAGCGGCTACGGGAGCGAGCTAAAGTTGCCCCGAATGAGCTCACCGGGAACGATGAACAACAGCAAAGGCTTCCTACCAGCACATTGAGATCACGATAACCGACTGGAAGCCTATGCTAACTTCGATATCGAACTCCTCCTTTAGCTATTCGCAGCTTGGACAAGGGCCTGGACCTTGGATTTCGCGGTCGCTCCATTTTCTTGGACACCTGAGTGGGCATGAAGCGAAACTGGCCCAGAGAACTGTCCAAATGAGCTGACGATCTCTTGGGCATTTCTGGGGCTGACACTTCCTCCGATTACAATTTCGATTCTACCGTCAGCTACCTCAACAAGGGCCTTGAGTGTTTCTTTTCCTTCCAAAGCTCCACCCGAACGGCCCCAAGCAACCCCACTCGTGAGAATTCGATCGACGCCATAGTCGATCAGCATGTCAAGCCCCTCAAATCGATCCTCTAGTAAATCGAAGGCTCGATGGAAAGTGGTCGATACTCCCTTAGATTGGCTTTTTTGAATCAATCTTTGGAGGCCCTTCTCATCGATAAGACCCTTTTCGGATATAACCCCAAATACCACGCCATCCGCGCCTTCCACAACTGCCGAAGCGATGCTCGCTTCCATCTCCCGGATTTCATTTTCCGAGTATACGAAATCGCCAGCTCGAGGGCGGATCATGACCATCAATCCGTTTCGAGGAAAAGCGGCCCGAGCAGCAGCGATGCTTTCAACTGGGGGCGTGAGGCCATCGTCCTCCATAGCCGAGCACAACTCAATAGTATCAGCCGCCCCTTCAAAGGCCTCTCGGGCGTTTTTCATAGCTTGATCAGGAATATCGCCGCTAATACACGCTTCAACTTTTACCATCTATATGCTTCTCCATCCTTATATGAGGAATCGTCACTTCCACGAAGGATTCACCCACTGGCTCGTAGCCGTGTTTTCTGTAGAACTCTGTAGCGGATTCTCGAGCATGAAGAAAGAATCTACGAGCGCCATAACTTGCCAATCGGGCTTCAGCTTCGCTCAACAAACGAGATCCGATTCCTTTCTTCTGCCAATTTTTCCTAACCACCATCTGCTTTAGCTGAAAGAGTCCACCATCAAAAGGTACCGCAACTAGGCAAGCCACGCAATCTGAGGAAATAGAACTAAATATCCCTAAGTGGTGATAAGCCGCTTCCGCAGCCAAGTCCTCGTCGTAAAGACTCAACCCGAGCGGAACCCGTAGCAGTTCATCGCGCAGTACACATTCCCACTCGTACTCAGACGACCCGTAAACGATTTCTAAAACCCGACTGTTCATTAGATCGTTAAGGTTCAGTCTTCCAGAAGAACTACGCCGCGTACGTTAGAACATAGTAACCAGTTCGGTATACCGTGAACGGCGACCCTACAAATCTGTTTGGCAATCACGCCCCCGCTGCCGAAACCACGGATGTAGGCGTTATACCAAGTTCTTCCATTACGGTATTGCCTGGGGCACTGATACCGAAGCGATCTATACCGATCACCTTGCCTTGGCTACCAACGTACTTGTACCAGAGACCAGATACGCCAGCCTCGATAGCGATTCGCTTCGAGCATGAGGAAGGTAGCACGTTTTCGCGGTAGGCATCGTCCTGTTCATCGAATCGCTTCATTGAGGGCATTGAAACTACTCGGGTGCCAGCACCCAATTCGTCGGCCGCAGTCACCGCATGTTGAACTTCTGAACCCGTAGCGATAATGATCATCTCCAATTCAGCCGTCTCTCGCTTGATAACGTATCCACCTTTGAGTACACCCTGCCGCCGCTCATCTGCCGAAGCCGAATTTATATTCGGCAAGCCCTGGCGGGTTAAAGACAATACCGTTGGGCCCGATTGGCGCTCTATTGCTGCCACGAAAGCCCCTGCTGTCTCTTCCATATCGCACGGTCGAATCACATCCAAATTCGGTATCACCCGGAGGCCCGAAACGGTCTCCACGGGCTGGTGAGTCGGACCATCCTCGCCAACTCCAACCGAGTCATGCGTGAAAATGTAGATAATTGGCAAACCTGCCAAAGAAGCTAGTCGAATCGACGGTCTCAAGTAGTCGGCAAACACCATAAAGGTCGCTCCCGACGCTCGCCAAATGCCATCGTAAGCTACCCCATTGAGCATAGCTCCCATAGCGTGTTCGCGAATGCCGAACAACAGATTTCGGCCCGAATCATTGCCAGGAAGAAAATCGCCAGCATCCTTGATGTAATTCTTGGTCGAGCCGTGAAGGTCGGCCGAACCGCTAATCAACTCCGGGCGAGCCGCGGCGATCATCTGCAACACGTTTGAACCAGCAGCCCGAGTCGCCAGTTTGGCATCCGCTTCCGATTCTGGAATCAATGAAAGCAGCTCATCGGCATCCACAGGAGCCGAAGCCCCCGACTCCAATCGTTCTGCGAGACCCGGATTAGCCTCGGTCCAAGCGTCATAAGCCGACTTCCATGTATTGTAATTTTCTATACGATTCTTCTTCAGTTCGTCGAAATAAGCTCGAACGTCATCCGATACATGAAACCGGCCTTCGGGTAGCCCCAAGCTTTCTCGGGCTTTTTCAGAGTGCTTGATGGCCCCACTCTCTCCATGTCCCGCGCTCGTGCCAGCCACTTCTTCAATACTTCGAGCGATTTCCGTCTTGGCGATTATCAACTGCGGTTTACCTTCTGATGCCTTGGCAGCCGAGAACGCCTGCCCAATCGCATCGAAATCATGCCCATCGATGGTTACGACATCCCAACCTAAGGCTTCATATCGCTTAGCCGTGTCTTCGCTTTGCGATTTCTCTGCCATCGCGTCCAGCGTCACATCATTGCTATCGTAGATAACGATCAGATTATCCAGCTTCAGATGCCCCGCTATCGAAGAAGCCTCATGCGCCACACCTTCTTGGATACATCCATCTCCCGCCAGAACGACAATATGGTTATCGAGAATAGTTTGCTCTCCCGTATTGAAGGCCGCAGCTGCCATTTTCTGGGAAACGGCAAAACCGACAGCATTTCCGACACCTTGACCAAGTGGGCCCGTTGTGCTCTCAACACCCGCCGTTTCGCCGAACTCTGGATGTCCGGGAGTGTGGCTTCCGAGCTGCCTGAAATTCTTGAGCTCGTCCAAACTTAGATCGAAGCCGGCCAAATGCAGCCAACCATAGAGAAACATACTCCCGTGCCCGCCGGACAAAATAAATCGGTCCCTATTAAGCCACCTTGGCTCGTCCGGATTCACATTGAGTTCGCTTCCGTATAGGGCAGCACCGACTTCAGCGGCGCCCAAAGGCAGACCAACATGGCCCGACTTACAGGCATGGACAGCGTCGATCGCCAGCCCTCGTGCTTCATTGGCGGCTTTTTGGAGAATGTCTTTATTCATTTGAATCGTAGGAATACATGAAATCCAAGGTGGAGGCAGACACCCCAATTGAGCGCCCCCCAAGCCTCAAGAGCAAAATAGGGCGCTTTCGCGCATTCTTCCGAGGGGATGCTCGCAAACTCGATCCCGGATGTTGTGCATAAGGATCAACTCAAGATCAAGGAGCGGCTCGATCCTCTGAGATTTGCTGGAAGAGGACCGAGTCGGTCCTCCCTAGCAAGCCAAGCAACGAAGCCGTCTTAGATATCGGGACCTAGGACTAATTTCGAGTCAAGCACCGGAAACTTAAAACAAACAAGGAAACGAGAGATTCTAGCCGGCCTTTAGTGGCCTTTAACCAAACGCTTCTCCTTAACCTGCATCGCCTTCTTCCCAACCAAGTTACGAAGGTAGTACATGCGGGCCCGCATGGTTTTGGACTCCTTCTCCACCTCGATCTTCGACACATTTGGACTATGAGTGGGAAAGACCTTCTCAACGCCTTCCCCGTAGGAAATCCTTCGAACCGTGAACGTCTCCTGGATTCCTGATCCCTTGCGGGCAATCACCACTCCTGCAAAAATCTGCACTCTGCGTTTGTCTCCTTCTCGCACGAGAGCGTGCACCTTGACGCCATCGCCCACTTTGAAGTCGGGCACATCCGTCTTCAGTTGATCCTTGGTAAGTTCACTAACAATCTGATTCATGGTCTCAGTCCTCTAATAAATCCGGTCTTCGCTCGTGCGTTTTTTCCTCCCGTTTCCGCTGTCGCCACCGATCGATTTTCGCGTGATTACCAGACAAAAGCACCTCTGGAATCCGCATATCTCGAAACAACGCAGGACGCGTGTATTGAGGAAAGTCGAGCAACTTGCCCTCGAAACTTTCGCTAGTCAATGATTTTTCTTCACCCAAAAAACCGGGTAAAAAACGGCATAGACAATCGATCACGACAGCCGCCGCCAGCGTCCCGTTAGTGAGCACATAATCGCCAATGCTGATCTCCTGATCGAACAGTTTTTCGCGAGCTCGTTCGTCGATTCCCTCATAATGCCCACTAAAGAATACAATGTGATCCTTATCCGCCAGCGACTGGGCCATACGGGGGGAAAGTGGCACTCCATCCGGGGCCATATACACGCGATGGCAGGCTCCCCCAGCAGCTAGGCTTTCCATCACATCGAAAATTGGTTCAGGCATCAGGACCATTCCTGCTCCTCCACCGAAGGGTCGATCATCCACTTGCTTGTGTTTTCCCTTGGCCCAATCCCTCAGATTATGGACACGAATATCGACGAGCCCACTGCATCTAGCCCTGCCCATCATACTCTCTGATAGTAATCCATCCAGCATTTGGGGGAATAAAGTAATCACGTCGATCTTCATATTCGATTAGCCGGGCTCTTAACGGAAAGGACATCCCCGAGGCAAGCCCGTGACTGAATAGCAACCTAAAGGGATTTTTAAGATAGCGGAGCTATCTTCGGGACTTCTTTTCGTTGGACAATAAAAAAGCCCGACGATGTTCGTCGGGCACCTTAAAGCGATAAAACAGCCTAAACCGGGTTGGATCTAAGCTTCTACTGCTTCAGCAGTCTGCACTCCCTCTTTCCGAGCACGCTTGATGAGTCCATGAACCGTTTCAGTTGGTTTCGCCCCTACTGACTTCCAGTAGTCCGCACGCTCAACATTGAGCGTCAGTTCGATCTGCTTACCTCGGGGACTAGGAATGTACGTACCCAATTTCTCGACAAAACGACCGTCTCGCCGCCCACGTGCTTCAGCTACCACGATTCGGTAAATGGGATTGTGGACCGCACCACCCCGTTGCAATTTAATCTTTAAAGCCATGTCTTCGAGTCCTGGAAATCGCGGAAAAAGACGAGGACGATTTACCAAAATTGGGTCTTGTCAAGCAACATCCGATTCAATGTTCTTCGTCGCCTATGTTGAAGGCAGGTATCGTTGGTCTACCGAATGTTGGGAAGTCCACTCTTTTCAATGCTCTTACCGGAACACGCAAGGCGGAATCCGCTAACTACCCCTTTTGCACGATCGATCCAAATATCGGTGTAGTCACTGTTCCTGACGAGCGCCTAGAGACACTGAGAGAAATCGCCAACACCGATGTAGTCATTCCCGCGGCAATAGAGTTCGTCGATATTGCCGGTCTCGTGGCGGGGGCCAGCAAAGGGGAAGGGCTTGGGAATAAATTCCTAGCCAATATTCGAGAAGTAGACGCGATCGTCCAGGTCGTCCGTTGTTTCGTTAACGATGACATCATCCACAATATGGGTTCGGTAGATCCGATCCGGGATATCGAAATCATCAATACGGAGCTAGTCTTGGCCGACCTTGAATCCGTGGAGCGACAAAAAGAAAAGGCGGGGAAGAAGGCCCGGGGAAATGACAAGGAAGCTCAAGCCATCTGTGAGCTAATCGATAGGCTCATTTCCCATTTTAACGAAGGCAAGTCCGCCAACACCCTAGACGTGTCAACAGACGAGGCCGCATTGATGAAAAATCTGCACCTTCTCTCTTCTAAGCCCATCATATACGCCGCTAACGTTGCCGATGATGACCTTTCCCATGCAGATGCCAACGAACTGGTTTCTAATGTGCGAGCCTACGCGAAAGAGAGCCACGACGCGGATTGCGTTATCATTTCGGCCGAAATCGAATCCGAACTCGTGGATCTTAGTCCCCCCGAGGCAAAAGAATTCCTCCGCGACCTAGGTGTCGAGGACTCCGGCGTCTCCCTCCTCATAAAAGCCACCTACTCTCTACTAGGACTAGAAACCTATTTCACGGCCGGAGAAAAAGAAGTCCGGGCCTGGACATTCGAACGAGGTATGCTCGCCCCTCAAGCAGCAGGTGTTATCCACACGGACTTCGAAAAGGGGTTTATAAAGGCGGAAGTCGTTTCGTACAAAGAATTAGCCTGCCTTGGGAGTATCTCAGCTGCCCGAGAAGCTGGCAAATACCGCTTGGAAGGAAAAGAGTACCCGTTTCAAGACGGCGATGTCGCCCTTTTTCGGTTTAACAACTAAAAAAATCTATCCTGGGTTCCGCGACGTGTACTACGTCTCAACTGCTAAGGAGAAGAGCTGGCAACAAGCTCACCGAATTGAAGAGCGGAGGAAAGAAACGGGGTTCACTAGGAATGTTGTCAGCCAAGAGGAGTATGGAGACGTTCTCGCTAAAGCTAAGGAGAGACTCGGATAACAAATTTTTTGGGGTTCGCTTGAATTGGATTTGGTTGGCTGACAAACTGAAAGATTTATAATCTCCAACTGAGAGTTTCGGCAGAGTTACGCTAAGAAGGCTGGTGCACCAAGCGAACGCCCAATCCCCAATACTCGTCACGCTGTTTCCAATGGTGACGCTGGTAACGGAGGTGGTCTTGCCAAAGGATCCGATCATAACGACAGGGATCTCATTCATCACGGCTGTTATTACCACTTCCCCGCCATTACCTGAATATCTAGTGATGGTGGCTTGGTTGTCGGAGACCGAGTATGCCCAATCCCCCAAAAAAGTCTGATGGGTGGAGGTAATGACAAAGGCAGCGAGAAGGGCTATCGATTTTTTCATCACGCCATTGTTCCCGCAGCTTACCAATTAAGAGAACAATTTTTTTCTGGGGCTAGTTGATGAATATACATTGCGATCCTGCCGCCCCCCGCTCTCCCCTCCCCGTTGTTGTTGGCTGGAACACTTCATCAAGATCAACTGTCTCCGGACACCGAGATTAGAGTGCTGGCAAAAGGGTTTTAGTGGCAGAGATACATCAGTAGGCATTTATTGCCCCGATTAAATATGACCCTATAATTATTATAAACTATTTTATACCAGTATTTTATATAATATCTAAGGAGAATTTAATCTAATGATAAACAATCAGTGGACTTTGTCTAAAACCCAATGCGGATATGCCTTCGACCGTCCAAATCAGGGACAGTATAACTTGAAATCCTCCTGAAAATTCGGATCCTGTAATTTAGCATGCTTTACGATCGCCCCTACATGCAATCTGACCAAACTCCTCGCACCCGCAATATGGCGCTGGGGATCATCGTTTTTAACGTGGTCATGTATGCGATCCAGCTAACCGCAGGAGAAGGCTATTTTCGGTTGTTTGCCCTCACTGCCAACGATTATGGCGGGCCAAAACTCTGGAGCTTCATCACCTACTCATTTCTCCACAGTCCCGGTAATATTGGGCATATTGTCGGCAATATGATCGGCGTCTTCTTTCTCGGAAGAGCACTATTACCCAACCTGGGGGAAAAGCGATTTGTAAAGCTCTATCTGAGCTCCGTCGTGGTTGGAGGATTCTTCTGGTTCATCGTCAGCTTCGCTTCTGGTTCTATGGCAGTCGTGGGAGCCTCGGGAGCCGTCTTCGGACTTATAACCTGTTTCGGTCTCATGTATGCCGAGCAAGACATCTACTTGATGATGGTACTGAGAATGAAAGCCAAAATTCTCATGTACATTTCCCTGGGCATCGCGGCCTTCGGATTTATTTTTCTGGAACTCCTCAACGGAACTGGAGTGGCCCACTCCGCTCACCTGGGAGGCATGCTGGGCGGATATCTCTTTTACAAATTGGTCTATTCGAGAAATCCAAAGGGCGGCCGGAACGACAGCTTTAAGATTCCAGACTGGTTCAAGCAGAAGGAAAAGAAGCCAACAGCGAAAGCATACCCTTACAAAGTCAACATAGCTCCGCCAAAAGACATGAAAATGGAGGTCGACCGCATTTTGGACAAGATTAATAGCAAGGGCTTCGGCTCATTGACCGACGACGAGAAGAAGATCCTCGACGAAGCAGGCGATCTTCTCAAAAAAAGGTAACTCGAGGGGACTTACCTTCCGTTAGCTTTGCCAACGGAGGACATCCACCAGCAAATCACTTTACTCTTACAGCGCATCTGGAACAGCAAGCGAAACCCAAATCAACGCTCCATGATTAAATCTTCCGTTTTCCTTATTTCACTACTTGCGAGCACCCTATCTCCTAGCGTATTTGGATTAACCGAAAAGGAGCCTTTGGTCGATTTATCCGACCTTCCTGAACTCGCCCCATCCGATCTCATGTCTCAGGAGACCATGCGGGTCATCGAGATGCTGGAAACCCTACATTTTAACAACGCCGAAATCTCTGACGAAACCTTTATCGAGCTCATTCGAGAGTTCATGGGACGGCTCGATTATAATCGGCTCTATTTCCTCAAACCGGATGAGGAGAATTTCATTGATACTTACGGTTCCCGCTTGAGCATGCAAATGCGGCACAAAGGCAATCTCGACGCTGCCTTCACAATCTACGAGCGATACCGCGTCATCGCAATCCAGCGGATCCAGTGGATTTTGGAAAAACTAGAGGAGGATTGGGCATTCGACGGCGAGGAAGAGTACATGTACGATCGCAGCGAAAGCCCTTGGCCCGCCAATATCGACGAAGCCAATGGCCTTTGGGTGCAGCGCCTCAAGCAAGAGATGCTTCAAGAATTGCTAAACGAGAAGACCATCGACGAAGCGAAGGAACGCATCACTAAACGTTACGAGCGGCAACTTCGCAGCATCAAAGAGTTTGGTTCTAGCGACGTGCAGGAAGCTTTCCTCACAAGCCTCACCCACATCTTCGATCCGCACTCGACGT
>Ga0310343_10002083_pt1 | contig 10475 bp, 16 predicted proteins | sample HC15DNA2025_MG_FD_203519 | JGI IMG/M metagenome (GOLD analysis project Ga0310343, IMG submission 203519) | Marine microbial communities from station ALOHA, North Pacific Subtropical Gyre - HC15-DNA-20-25_MG | ecosystem: Environmental > Aquatic > Marine > Oceanic | place: Pacific Ocean: North...
AAGAATAAAAGAAGAAATAATTAATAAAATCTCATACTGTTTTAGAAGAGGATATATTAATTCAAATGATTGGAAATATTGTAAACTCAGTAAATTAAAAGGTTTTGGTGAAAGAACAATTGGTAATATAGTTTGTTTTTATACCCATGGAACACTTCCTGAAATAGCTGCTGGTGGTTCAATTGATTTTTATTATGCAAGACAAGTTGTAAATTGATTAAGAGAATAGACGTACAATGGATTATATAACACAAATATACACCTATAGGAGAACTGATAAAATTCAAGAAATTGTAAAAAAATTGTATAATAAAGAATGTACTACAGATAGTTATGAATATCGCCTTATTAAATTTTTAAGAGAAACTTGTAACAGTAGTCAAGAAAACATAGCTTCTCTTAAAAGTTTAGTAGAAAACTTAATGTGTTTAGCTGTTTTAAAAGGGAACACAAATAATTTTGCTTATCAAGCTTATAAAAAATTAGCTTTTATGCTTACAACCATATACAATGATGTAGGGTTACCTCCTAATATTTTAGATACTTTTTTGTGGCCTTCAAGATATACAATTGAGCGTAAAAATAGAATTATTAATAGAATAGCTGACTCTATTAATATGAGGAACCCCACTGCGTATTGGGAATACTGTAGACTTGCAGAGATAAGAGGTATAGGTAAAAAATCAGTAATTAATATTGTTCATTGGAATCTACGCGGAACACTTCCTCAAATAGAAGATATTGAAATTAAAAATTCATTAAATAGTAACACAAGAAATTCTCAGAAAGATATTCTTATCAAACAATTACAGGATAGTGTAAAAAGATTAGTAGAAGATAACAGAAGTCTTAGAGGGAGTGTAGAGACAGAAGAATGTTCTATATGTTTGGAAAGTGAAGGTACATTAGTCCCTAGTAAATGTGGACATAAATTTCACACAGAATGTCTAGTTAAGTGGTTAGAGAACAAAAACACATGTCCAAACTGTAGAATTAATTTAGTTGATTAATAGTATATAGACGTAAAATGGATTGTAAAAAAATGATTATACACTTTGAAGATTTACATCAACATGTACAATTTAGAATAGCAAAAGCTCATGGAGTTCAAAATCCTATTGATTTCAAAAGCTTCTTTAAGTTGAATCCAATAATTTTTACGGAATTTTGTAAAAACAATAATAATAAGAATAAGTATTATGGAGAAGGTACGATTTTGGATTGTAAATCCACTACTAGCCCTTAGTAAAATAAAAGGTACTAATTTAGAATTTATACTTATTTATTCTGAACGGGATAAAGAATATCGACGATATATAATACGAGAAAAAGATGAATGAGGTAATAATAATATTTACCTATTTCAGTATTAGGTTTAATACTAATTTTAGTAAATCTTATATATCTAACTATATTGTATAATAAAATTGAAAGAAACAGAATATTATTTATTTGTCCAGCTGTTTTTCTTGATTTTATTTCTTGCCCAAAAGGTTTCAATAATTTATTTAGTAAAGGCCTGAAAAATTCAGGAGCATCTTTGTCATTACTATTACCAGGTGTCCAAGTACCTCTTATTTTTGCTTCTAAACTTGTTAGTGAACATTGTTTATCTCTGTCTTTCCAATCTAACATTACTAATGGTATCAATACAATTGTATATTTCAACCATTCGCCTGTAGGGAAAAATACACTAAAACATATTGCCATTATTAAAAGTACGTGTATGACGTAAATTATATCAGCTAACATCTTTATTTTAATACAACATAAAAATGTTAAAAAATTTCTTAAAAAGATTTAATAGAAAACCTCCACTTTTAGGAAGATGGGGAAGAAAACCTGAACATTTCAAAAAAGAAACATATTATGATAATTGTGTAGGAAAACCGAGAGTCATTGTAAAAATAAGATTGACAAAAAAAACTAATTGAGAAATTTTTCACAACTTATAAGTTTTATTTATTATTACTATAAAATTTTTTTATTGGTTATAATAAATGAATAGGTATAATGTTAGTTATTTTCACGAAGGAGAATTTAAACAGATAAGTTTAAAAGAACAAGACGTAAAAAACATAAATTATTATAATACGGATAATTATTTAAAACATTATGATGATTATTGTAAATTTTTTGATACGGTTGTTTTAAAACAAGATAATTTTTTATCATGGATTCAAAAAAATAAGGCTACATCATCAAATATTAATTTTGTTAATATTTTATTGTATGGAATAAAAGAGGAAATAGTTCAAACATTGTCTGCTCCACCAAGCGGATGGGAATGGAAACAACTACTACGGGACAAGAGAAAATATATCTTATCCTTTAATTATTTTTTAAAAGATTATTATGTAGATAGATTTGGAAGAGATCAGATTGATGACCAGAGAGAATATATAGATTTTCATTATTTTTATAATAAAAAAGGCAAGAAAATATTGGAATTTCGTTTGAGGCAATATGATTCAAACATAGAGACTGCGGAAAAACTTGGTAAAATTATTTATGGTAGTGAAAAGAAAGAAATAATTATTCCTATTCAAGATTTTTTACAATCTTTTTCTAAACATTTTATTAAACAAAGAGTATATAATAGAATTAATTTTAATGAAATAACCAGGATTTTAATGAATAATTTAAATAGTAACAAATTCAAGAAAATTGCAAATTTTTTAGAAAAATGTGAAAAATTAGATTTTTCTTACGAAAAAAGAACAAGAGTAGTGGTAAATTTTAGTAATGTAAAACAAGAAAATTTTACCCAGTATTTCTTTGATAATTTCTTTGCTGGTTCAGAAGGAGCTTTTGACAGTACATCTAATAAATATTTTAAAAAAAAAATTTATGGAGAAACACTTTTTTTAACTGGTTTCCCGACACCTTTTACTCCTCCTTATGTTGTTACAGAAAAACAAAAAAAAGAATATGGAACTGGGTGGCAAAAAGTAGAAAAAAAACAAACATTTATTGATAAATGGATAAGAATCAAACAACACTGTATTGATTATGATAAGAATAATACTGGTTTTGATTTGTGGATTTTAGAAAGCGATCTAAAAAGATTTTTTAAAAATATTTTTCAAAAAATAAACGATCCACAAAAAATAAAAAAAATATCAAATTGTGTGTTAGGTTTAGAAGAAGAAGTATTTGAGACAATTTATACAGAAGAAAATTTAAAAGTTTCTTCAGATACACTTTATGAAGATGAAGATGATGTTCTGGAAGATTGGGAAAAAGAAGAAGTACTTGAAAGAATAGAAGAAGAAGGACAACAATACAGACAAAGAGAAAGACAAAAAATGAAATCAAAAATAGAATCAGAAATAAAAAACAATAAAGATATTTTGTTTAGTCTTTCAAGAATACAATCCCTCAAAGATGACATAAGAAAAACTAATAGTTTGTTTAATAAACTTGATACTTACATAAAACATAGTGAAAATGTTGTTCTGGACGCAAAGTTTAGACCGTATTATAATGTATGGTGGTTTTTATCATTTGGTTTAAATTTCTTTACACATGACAAAGGAATAATAGTAGGAGGTGGTGGTAACAAATCTGCTTTTTATTTAAAAGGGAGTGATAAATGGTTAGCTAAAGGTCATTTTGAATTTATACGTAAAGAAAAGTTTGAGTGTCTTGGTAGATTTCAAATTCTTTTAGCAGCAATTAAAAGTACAAAAAAACTTTTAGGAACACTACAATATTTAGAAGATAATAAAGGTAATCTTTCTTATAAAGAAAAGATTAAATATAGAAAATCACGACAACAAAAAGATGATAAACAAGGGGAAAGAGAACAGAACTATGAAAGTTTAGAAAATATAATATCTGCAGCCAAGCAAAGTATAAGTCTATTTGATAAGAATTCTTCTGATTTGTCACTAACATATGCTCCTGCTATAGCTAGTTTAAAATTGAATACAAAGGATTACGAAGAATGTTCCAAATTTATTTTAAGTAGAATAAAAGTTATTCGAGATAATCTTGCTGTAGAAATAAATGAGACAGATGAAGAAATAAAAACATATTACAAAGAAATAGAACAAATCAAAGAACAAATTAAAAGAATGATTGAACAAGAATAAACGTAAAATGAGTTCACAAAAATTTATACTAGATACTTTTTGTATGTTATTAGAAAACATACCACAAGATGAAGAGGAACATAAAAAAGGTTTCCAAACCGTAGGAGATAGTATAGTACATACTGCTCCGGAGATTATCCATACAGCGTGGAAAAGAATGTTTAATTATTGTTCGGAGAATTTTAACGATCAAACATGTGAATGGCACTCAAAAATGTGTGATCTTTATAATTCTAGATATAATGAATGGGTTCGTTTAGAATCAAAGTAGATTAGAGACGTAACATGGAAGATTTAATTAAATGTATGCAAGAATGTAAAGTTACTGACAATACTAAACAAAAATTAATCAAAGATATTAATTGTATTATAGATCAGATTGCTTTCTATGTACAGATTGAATTCCCAACTGATAATTATTATGAACCAGAAGAAATACCAAAAGTTAAAAAGATTCTTAAAGAACGAGGTTACGAAATAATTTATAAAGAAGTTCTTAAGAAAGAATATATGATTAATCGTATTGATATAGAATCAATAATAGACTATTATCTTAGTCTACTAGATGTTCTAGACGTACAACAACGATAAAATGGCAAATAGACAACAATTGAACACAATTATCAACACTATCTCTGAGAGATACAATATTGACATTGCTAAACTAGAAGCAATAGTAACCAACCATGGTTCAAAAATCACTAGTAAATTTGCAAGTCCTATTGCAAAACAAAAATGGGAAGAGAGTGGAAAGGCAAATTCAGAATTATTTTCCTTTCCACCTAGTCACAAAAAAGGTTATACATTAAAAGATGTTAATCTAGCTTTAGGAATAGAAGAACCTGTTAAAAAAGCTTCAGTATGGGCTTCTAAAGCAGCAAAGGAAGAAGCAGAAAAAAATGATTTAAGTGAAGATGATTTTAGTGAAATTTTAAATTCTATGAAAAAGATTAGTATTTCAGATGTTAGAAAAGCAACAGGTCAAGAAGAAGAAAATGCTCCAAAGAAATTTGCTAGTCCTTGGGCTGAGAAATTAGCACAAGAAAATGGTCTTATAGGAAATAAAGAATTTGAAAGTTTAAAAGGAAGTAGTAAAAAAGGAAAGTACAATGTAGAAGATGTAAAGAATTTTTTAAAAACAATTGAGGAATAAGTGGAGAAATAGACGTACAAAAGAGAAAAAAATGGCAACACAAAAACAATTAGAAAATATTATCAAAGAAATCTGTGCATCTTTTCCTGTTGAGGAAAGTGAGCTCAAACAAATAGCAATAGAATGTGGAGCAAAGTTCAAAAGTGTATTTGCAAGCTCCAGTGCAAAAAAATATTGGGAAGCTAAAGGTCAACCAATGGAAAATCTTTTTATTATTACACCTAGTAATACAAAAGGTTACACCCTCGATGATGTTAAGAAAGCTTTAGGAGAAGAAGTTAAAGAAAAAACTACTTCTGCTTGGGCTTCAAAAGCAGCAAAAAAGTTAGCTTCTGAAAATAGTTTATCAGAAGATGACTTTCCAGTAGAAATTAGAAGTGGTAAAAAGAAAGCAAAGGGAAAGATTACACTTATTGATGTAAAAATAAAACTAGGGTTAGAAGAAGAGAATAAAATTCCTTTCGCTAGTAAAAGTGCAGAGGCATTTGCAAAAGATAATGGTATCAGCGAAGAAGTCCTCAAAGGAATGGAAGGTACAGGTCATAATAATAGAATTACCATAGGAGATTTAAGAAAATTGAGTGAAGATGATGAAAAAGTAGTAGAGAATAGTAAAGAAAGTTCATCAGAAGAAGAAGATGACAATGATGAACCATTTGGTGATTTTTTCGAATAAAAATATAATCTTTATTACAATAAATGAATCATTGGATAATACTTATAGTAATATTAGTGTGTGTTTTCTCAAAGAGAAGAGAAAGTTTTTTTGGTACATCTCTTAAAAATATTTATGGAGAGCCATTAAAACAATGTAGAAAATACAAAGGAGATCAAAGAGGTTCTTGGGACGTGAAAGGTTATTGTTCAGAACAAGGAGTTGATACAGGTTTACATCAAATATGTTTCAATTTAAATAATAGTACAAAAAATTTTTCAGGTGATACGGGACAAAGTAACTGGTCTCCTTCTAGAATACCTGAAGGAAAAAGAAACAATAATCATTGTATGTGTTTAGGAGCTTATTCACTTTATAAAGCAAAACAAAAGAAAGGTTTACTTAAAAAAACAAAAAATGAATTAAATTGTTCTGCTATACCAGAAACAGCTTTTAATTCTGAGTACGTCAAAAAATGGAATGAGTGGAATGGCTATGAACTTCCTGATCAAGTTATTGAAGGAATAAGTAGCTTGTATTCACAATGTTCTAAAAAAGGAAACAAGAAACAAAAAAGATATCTTAAATTAAAATTTTGTAACCTAGCGAATAAAAAAGAAGGTAAGAGTCTTAAAAAAACTAGCTTATATAAAAATAAGTGTTAATGGAGATAGACGTGACAAGTCCGACTAGTACTTGTACATCTGAAGTCTCTTTTTCAGTAGAGAGTTCAGAAAGTAATCAAAGTTGTATAATTTGTTTTTGTAGTGATGAGGAAACTGAGTCACATGATTGTACTGTTTGTAAAGAAGGAGCTTGGAAAATTTGTAAGAAATGCAAAGAAAAATTAAAAAGATTAAATAAATGTCCGGTATGTGCTACTGAAAATTTGAATTATGAAGAACCACCCCCTCCTAGACCTCCTGTAAGACAAAATGTTATAGTTACTGAAAGGAATTTTATGTTGTTTAATTTGATAGCCCGAGGATTGTGGATAGATGTTTTACTAGAATGTGTAGTATATTTTTTTAAATTATGTATTTGTATTTTGTACTTTGTATTTGGGTTTAGTACAATATTATTAATGGCTTATCTTACTAAAACTACTCATTGTTTTCTACAATATTTTATAGGTATTTTAGTATCTATTATATGGGGTTTTGTTGCGCTTACATTATTATATGATCCTCACGATGAATCAGGAAGATTTTATAGATTATGCTTTACTCCAATTTTGAGTATTGTTTTTTTAACTTTATCCGGTTTAGTAAACAGATATTGCGGAGTTACATTTAATGATAAAGTAGAAGTGTTAATAATAGGTGGTTCTGCCTTATTATGTTACTCTTGTTTAATCGGAAAAATATTAACGGATGAAGAAGAAATTACGTAAAATGTATACATTTAATAAAATAGGATTCGAACAAGGCTTAGAAGCCATTAAACATGATTTTACTGCGGAATTAGTTGCTTATTTAACAACTGGTGCTTTCAAACCAGGAGAATTGAGTATTACAGAACTCATGGAAAGTATGTTATCTTCTCGAACAACATATCCCGAGTATAAACATTATTTTGAATTTACCACAGCATGGGTAACTTATAAATTTCTTAAAATGAAAAATGTCCCAGAAGAAAAACTTGTTAAGTGCAAAGAGACTTATACTAAAGAATGGAGATTGATATTAGAATCAAGAGAACAGAGTGAAGTACCGTGAGTGATTAGACGTAAGATGAGCGAATTAGTAAATAATAGACAAACAGAACTTTTAGAAAGTATTAATGAGAAATTGGATAAGATTATCCAACTTCTCAGTAGTACTAATACAAACACTTTAGTAGCACCTGACGATGTTTACTGGACCAGTTACAAAAATAGTATCATGGTTTATGGGAATACTCGTCCTGTTAAGGAACACCTTAAAAAAGTAGGTGGGAAATGGAACAATAAATTGAAAGGATGGATTTTTTATAAACCTAAATTTGAATCACTGAGTCATAATATTAAGAATGTTGAAAAACAATTTTCAGGTTCTGATTCAGAATAAATTTTATTTTGTACTAACAATGGGATATTTAAAACTTCCAGATGAAGTTACTAAATACGATTGGTGTAACTCTGAGTTTCAAAAATTTACTAAGCCTGTTGTTATACGTGGAGGATGTAAAGAAATGCCTGCATTTAAAAAGTGGAACCTCAGATATATGAAAGAAGTTTTTAAAGATAGTGAAGTAAAAGCAGATATATTTGAAAGTCTAGAAGATATGCAAATAACTAAAACACCAAGTGGAAAACAAAATTACAGTGGTAGTTTTTTAGAATTGTCTCGATTAATATTTAATAAAGAACCACCTTTTTATTACCCTTCTAATTGGTATCTAATGAGAGAATTGGAAGAACACAATAAACTAATACAAGATTGTACTCATCCATCAGATGAATATAGAAAAGTAAAACATGACTCGAAGTCAGCTATAAGTTTTTTTATGGGAAACAATACCTATACTGGTTCTCATGTTCATATTTTTAGTGATTTTTTAGTTAATGTACTAGTCGGTAAAAAAATATTTTATATGTGGAGTTTTACCGATAATCCAGAGGTTAATGGTGAAGTTTTTCACAAAACTCATTATCATACAAAGAATTTTTGGAAAAGAGATCATTCAAAAATGAAAATTTATAAAGTAGAATTGAATGCTGGAGATTCAATGTTGTTACCTCCTTGGTGGTATCACGCAGTTTACAGTCCTGGATTTTGTATTGGTATAGCTAAAGTTTATATTAGGGAAGGTGTCCCTGATAAGGATGGTCTTAATCCGGATGAACAAATATATTATAGACAAAATTTAGACAAAATTTTTAATTTAAAAGAAATTGAGAACTTTACTGATGAAAATACTGAACACAGTCCAATGATTATTATTATTGTTCTTATGTTTTTGATAGTAGTTTTTTTAAAATTTAAAAGAGTGTTTTAATTCTGAATAAAAAATATTTATTATTATCATAATGAGTACTACTAAAATAGAGACCGCTCAAGTTATTCTTACTGATTGTGATGACGCTATAGAAGAAGTTAAAGCAGCTATGAGGAGATTGACTACTGTGAGACTTCAATTAGAAGCTCAAAAAGCTTATGTTGAATCTTTGATTTCTGAAAAACTAGATGCTTCAGCTAGTTCTGTGCAGATTCAATCCGTAGTAATTCACAACAGTGCTTCTAAATATAGACATAATCAAGGTAGTACAGCCACGAGTAAAAGATTCAGAGGATTTCACGCATCTGGTGTGGGAGCTGATACGACTATTGGTTCAGGTACGAGAGGAGAAATTATGGCAACAACAAGTACATTAAGAGGAACAGATGCAGAAGAAACAGGTGGATTAGATGTTGTCGATGTCAAAAGATTTCTTATCGGAGTTAATGCATTACTCACTAATGCAAATAGTGCAACTACACACAATACAGCAGCAAAAGAAGCTATTGTAGGACCTGCTAACAATGCTGATAATACTAAAGATACATTCTCTCAAAATTATGTACCAGGAGGTATTCATAGATTGAATACACATGTATTTAAAGCATTAACATTAGGAGCTACTGCGTGGGATAAAGTTAATGTTTCTGATCAAACAGTAGCATGGGGTGCTACTACGGCAGGGACAGGAATCGAAGCAAAAGGTTTTGGACTTGCTTAGACGTATAACCAACCATGAGTAAAATAAATTCAGAAGATTACGAAAAAATTGAAAAAATAAATCTCGAACAGCAAAAAGCCATTAAGGAGAATGCTAAGGCTGTTGTGATGAAAGAGATTCAAGAAGAAAATGATAGGAAAAATTACAATGAAAAAATTTCTTATTTTGAAAAAAATAAGGATAAAAATGTAGCATTAGATAGTAAGTGGATAAAAAATTTCATAAAGTTACACAAAACTTTGAGTAATCGTTATCAAACTGAATTGGAATATTACAAAGGTTTAGCCCAAGACAATAAAAATTCTATGGATGATTATGAAGAAGAAATTAAGGATATAGAAAAAGAACATGAAAAAGAAGTGAAAAAGAAGAATCAAGCTTACAATAAATTAGCACATAGAGTGTTAAATCTTCGTGAAAAATGTAAAGACAGAAACTTTAAAATTAAAGTATTATGTTTTTTGATAATATTAAGTAATCTCATAACCTTTGATATTACTTATCATTATCAACACGACACTGTTTCATATACCCAGTACAATATTCAAACTATAGTTGACTGGAGTTATGCACTTTTATACTTGTGTTATTTGATAGTCAATGATATGTTCTCAGGTATTTATAGGGCTTTGATGTCTAATTAATTTATTGATTACTAATAATGGAAAAGGAGAATGATTATCTAGAGGCTGTCAACGAATTAAAAGAACAATATGATACATGTAAAGCTGAATGGGAAGAAGAAAAAAATAAATTACTGAAAAGGATTCAATATCTTGAAAACAAAGTTCAGCAAATAGTTAAACTTATAGGAGCAAACGGAGCAATGTCTGGTGTCTCAGTTGTGACGTAATAAAAAATGAAAAAAAA
>Ga0310343_10002084_pt1 | contig 10474 bp, 8 predicted proteins | sample HC15DNA2025_MG_FD_203519 | JGI IMG/M metagenome (GOLD analysis project Ga0310343, IMG submission 203519) | Marine microbial communities from station ALOHA, North Pacific Subtropical Gyre - HC15-DNA-20-25_MG | ecosystem: Environmental > Aquatic > Marine > Oceanic | place: Pacific Ocean: North...
TCTATTCGATTTTCGAACTCCTCACGCTCAAGTCGCTCTTGCAAAGGTGTCATATCTCCGTCAGATTTACCTTGCGACTCCTCCATAAGTCGATCCATCATCCCGTCGAGGTCGAGATTGCGGAGCGTTCTGTAGAGATAGTAGGTGCCACCAACTGGACGGCCGGGCTCCATACCAGCGAATTGAGTAACGGCTGCCCGAGCCATTGCCGCCATCATCGCTTCGTCCGCATTCATTAAGGCCCGAAACAACATTTCTGCTATCTCTTCGGGACTCATGTCCTCGGAAGACCCTTGACCTCCCATTCCGCGCATCTGCTGGGACATCCACTCTTCGAGCGAGTTTTCGTCGATTTCACCATCCTCATCTAGAACGTTGTATTCAGGACCCCGCAGAGAAAAATAAACCTCGAATACTGTCTCGAAAGCTTTCCAGTGCTGCTCGTTCTTCACCAACGTCGTCGCGAGCGCGTACTTAAATGCATCCCGGTCTTCGATAGGTATGTGTTTTACAGCTTCCATGGCGTCAAGATTTTCGGTCAGAGATACCGGCAGCCCAGCATTTCTGAGTTCGACCACGAACCCGCTCATAAGATCCAGCATTGACTTATCCTTCGACTGTCAATTCCTTAGCAGCCTTCTCAATATCTGACTGGTATTTAAGGAGAATATGCAGTGATTCTTTAGCTTGCTCCACGTCGATACTCTCGACACCCAACAGCACGAGGGTTCGGGCCCAGTCGAGTGTTTCGGAAACCGAGGGGCTCTTCTTGAGTTCAATCTGCCGGATCGATCGCACGATTCGTGCAACTTGCTCAGCGAGATTGTCGCTGATGCCATCTACTTTGGTTAAGACAATTTCTTTTTCTCGCTCAAGCTGCGGGTAGTCGATATGCAGAAATAGGCACCGTCGCTTAAGGGCCTCGGAAAGCTCCCTGGTGTTATTCGACGTAAGAAACACAATCGGGATTTGCTTTGCTTCGATAGTTCCCAACTCGGGAATAGAGACTTGGTAGTCAGAGAGAATTTCCAAAAGCAGCGCTTCAGTTTCAATTTCAACTCGATCGACTTCGTCGATGAGGAGCACCACCCGTTCCTCCGCAGTGATTGCTTCCAAGAGGGGTCGGGTTAAGAGAAATTCGTCGTTGAAGATGTCGTCTTGTAGGTCAGCCCAATCTTCGTTATTTGCATCATTTCCTCGATCTGCCTGTATCCGAAGAAGTTGTTTTTTGTAGTTCCACTCATACAGAGCTTTCGCCTCATCCAGTCCCTCATAGCACTGGAGTCGAATTAGGCGAGCATCTGTCATGGCAGCGACCGATTTAGCCAGCTCCGTTTTGCCGGTACCCGCAGGACCTTCCACGAGAACTGGTTTCCCCAATTTCTCCGCTAGAAAGACGACGCTAGCAATACCATCATCCGCCAGGTAATCGACGTCTTTTAATCCATCACGGACAGACGCGAGGTCTCCGAACATTGTCTCGCCCATTTAGGTGTCTCCTTGTCAGGTACCGGGTATTGGATCATCCACGAGTCTGACCCTGCCCATTCACGATGTACTTAGTAGTTGTTAATTGTTGAAGCCCCATAGGGCCTCGTGCATGAAGCTTTTGCGTACTGATTCCTATCTCAGCTCCGAAACCAAATTCTTCGCCGTCTACGAACCTAGTTGATGTATTGACTAGAACGGCGGCTGCATCGACTCTATGTGCAAACTCTTCAGTCGCGACGTTGTCCGCGCTGATTATTGCCTCGCTGTGACCAGTGCCGTGGGTGTTCACATGGCTTATGGCCTCATCAAGAGAATCTACGACCCGGACACTCATTTTTAAATCCAAGTATTCGGTAAACCAGTCCTCATTAGTAGCTGCGGCAATACTCGACACCAGATTCCGAGCTCGTTCATCTCCGACCAACTCCACGCCAGTTAACGCTTTCGCTACGCGGGGAAGAAATTGTTCCGCTATTTCCGAATGAACCACTAGAGATTCAGCAGCATTACAGACCGACGGTCGTTGCATCTTTGCATTTACGACTACGTCAGTAGCTAAATCAAGGTCTGCAGCCTTGTCCACATAAACGTGGCAATTTCCGTCACCGTCAATCACATAAGGGACCGTTGCGTTTTCAAGCACCGAACTAATGAGTGCTGGGCCTCCTCGAGGAATGAGGCAATCGATATGTTCGCGAAGCTGCATGAACTTCACTGCGGCCTCGTGCGAAACATCCGTGACCAAAACGGCAGCGTCCTCTGGGAGCCCCGCCGCTGCTAGGCCCTTACGAAGAGCTCTGGCAATCGCGATATTGGAGTCAATCGCGCCGGAAGACCCCCTCAGAAATGCGGCATTTCCCGACTTGAGACAGAGACCAAACGCGTCGCTTGTTACATTCGGCCGGTTCTCGTAGATGATCGCTACAACGCCTAGGGGAACACTGACTTTCCTTATCTCTAAACCGTTGGGGCGACTCCAGCACTCCAGCACTCTCCCGATGGGGTCTGACAATTCGAGCAGTTGCCGAAGGCCGCCTGCCATCGCCTCAACTCGACTCTCGTCCAACCGTAAGCGATCAATTACCGTTGCCGAGGTCCCAGACTCTTCAGCTCGGATCACATCGACAGAGTTTGAATGCAATATTTCAGAACTAGCGGCCATAAGCGCATCGGCGGCGCAAACTAAGGCTTCATTTTTTTGCTCTGAGGAGCTACGGGCTAACACTTCGGACGCGTTGGAAACTCGCTCGCCAAGTTCTGTTAGCGGCGCCATTTCGCGTGTAGAAGGCCTTTCGGTCACTTCCGCAGACTACCGCCGGATATCGATTTCTACGCTGTACATGCAGATCTGCTTTATTCGGGGTCGTCAAGCACAACGAGGTCGTCACGATGAATAGCAACTGGAGAGGTACCCACTGGAAGTTCCTCTGTTCTGCTTCCTTTCCACCGGTTAGCGGTGGCGCTATCGAACGCCGACAGACCCTTAGCGAAAACTTCGCCCGACAAATTGACTATTTCGACTGCTTCTCCAACACCAAAAGTGTTTTCGACATTTACGATTCCTGCGGTCAATAGCGAGCCACCGCTTTGCCTGAGGGCTTTCGCCGCGCCGTCGTCCACAGTGATTCGACCATTGGCGGCGACTGCGAATCCGATCCAGAGCTTACGCGCTGACACCCTTATCTTGCGGGCGGGCACGGCTGTTCCGATACCCGAAATACCCGCCATCGCATCAGCGAGAACGTTGTCTCTGTCAGCGGCCGCTATCACAGTGCGTACGCCACTCCATGATGCCATTCTCGCAGCGGCAAGCTTCGAAGCCATACCACCACTGCCTCTTAACCCGGCACTCCCTGCGACTTCTTGGAGCGATTCATCGATTGCGGCTATCTCTTCGATAAGAGTGGCTTCGGGCTCAAGGCGCGGGTCAGCAGTGAGTAAACCTGGTGTGTCCGTCAGAAGAACTAATAGGTCAGCCCGCATCAGATTTGCGACTAGTGCAGCTATGCGGTCGTTGTCGCCGTATCGAATCGCGTCATCGGCCACGGCATCGTTTTCATTAACTATGGGCACCACGCTCAAACGCAACAGATGTGTGAACGTGGCTTCGGCGTGGAGATACTGATTCCTGTCTCTAAAGTCGTGCGGAGCTAGCAGGACTTGTCCGGTTGCCACCTTGTGCGCATCGAACTCGTCGCGATAGGCGCGCATAAGATCAATTTGCCCAACGGCAGAGATTGCTTGGAGAATTTCAGGTTCGTCGGGTCGTGTTATCCCAAGACGCTGAACCCCAGCCGTTATCGCGCCTGACGTAACGATTATGATCTCGTGTTCACCTTCACGAGCACTTACCACTTGGGAAACAAGTTTAGATAGAGCAGCTAAATTTACTTCTCCGCTATCCGCAGTAAGAGAAGACGTTCCGATCTTTACGATGACGCGCATACTTTGCCCTTCTCACTCCCGCAATCAAAAATCCGGCTCGTACTCAAATTGGAACGAACCTATGACCACAATGTCTCCAGCTTTGGCTCCCGCTCGAGCGAGAGCTCTCGGTACTCTCAACTGCTCTAAGCGCTCTTGGGCATGATTAAGTGCGTCGATATCGGTGAGATCCGAAAGAGCGACTGCCCTTAAGGCCTGTCGGCCTAAGACTTCGAAGGACCCGTCGTCTAGACGAGACACCTGTATCCCTTCAGGCACAGGTCGGTGCACAACATATTGAGAGGGCTGGTCTTCTTCTAGGCGAGCTTGTTCTACTAACTGGGATAGATCTCCAATGAGACTCTCAAGACCCTCTCCTGTTACTGCTGAAATGCGATGCCCATCCCAAGACAGCGTCGCTACGTCGGACTTGGTGCCAACTATTAATCGCGGTCGCTTAAGTAACCTTTGATCATATTCACGCAATTCTTTGATCAGTATTTCTTCCTGAGCTTGCGCAGTTTTGCCTTCAACTTCAGCCAAATCCAGTAGCACGAGCAGCACACGCGCCCGTTCTACGTGGCGAAGAAACTGGTGACCCAGTCCCTTTCCGGCCGCAGCGCCTTCTATAAGCCCGGGTATGTCAGCAACTGTCATTTCGAAATTATCATCTCGTCGAACTACGCCTAGATGGGGAGCGAGAGTCGTAAAGGGATAGGCAGCGACTTTGGGCTTAGCCGCGGAAATTCTCGAGATAAGGGTGCTTTTACCGGCATTTGGTAGCCCGACAAAAGCCACGTCGGCCATTAGCTTCAACTCCAGGCGCAGCCACCGTTCCTCACCTATTTCTGCCTGTTCAGCGAAGGCCGGAGCTCGTCGCTTATTTGATAGGAACCGGGAGTTTCCGCGCCCTCCTCTGCCACCAGAAGCAGCTAACCACCTGTCACCGGCCCCAACTAGATCGGCCAACACCTCGCCCTCGAAGTCTTTGATCACGGTGCCTTCGGGGACTTTGACGATTAGGTCACCACCATTTTTGCCGTGTTTCTTTTTTCCCTGACCATGAGAACCGTCGTCGCCCCGACGGAAAGGGAAATCTTTAAAGGCAAGTAAAGATGAGACGTTGCGGTCGGCCACTAGCCATACGTCGCCGCCTGATCCTCCGTCGCCCCCATCTGGTCCTCCTCGCGAGACGTGGGCCTCGCGGCGGAATGAGACGCACCCGGCGCCGCCATCGCCGCCCTTTGCATGAAGATTGCATTCGTCGACGAAGCCCGTCATAGCGTCAGAGGATACGTGGCGATTGGGTTAAGGCTGGAACGCTTTTAGAACTAAAATTTCAAGCATCTAGTTTTCAACTGCACTTGCGGGCAAGTTCAATCAATCTGACACGACGTCTACTAAGCGACGGCCTTTTCTGTAACCGAACTTTACGACGCCGTTACTTGTAGCAAAAAGCGTGTCGTCTTTGCCTATGCCTACGTTCCTGCCTGGATGAAATTTAGTTCCGCGCTGCCGAACGATTATCCCGCCGGCGTGGATGGTTTGTCCTGCAAAGACTTTTACCCCAAGGCGCTGAGCATTGGAGTCGCGTCCGTTCTTAGTAGAGCCGCCGCCCTTGGTCTTGGACATTTCAACCTCTCACAATTTCAGTAATCTCGATAGTCGTGTAACGCTGGCGATGTCCCCATCGTCGGCGGTTATTTGTTTTATTTTTGTAGGTAAAGCCTTCAATCTTTGGCCCTTTGACTTCACCTAAAATTCGCGCAGTTACTGTTACACCCGATAGCTCATCCTCGGTCGACATCACATCTTCGTTGTCAACTAGGAGAATCGGACTGAAATTAACTTCGGCGCCTTCATCACCCGGCAAGAGTTCAACGTTCAGAACCTGGCCAGGCTCGACTTTTTCTTGCTTTCCGCCGGTAGCGATCACTGCATACATAAGGCTCTCATGCTATCGGTTGTATTGATTTACCGAAACCGCGTTCGATGCTCGGGCCCGAATTACAGATTGACGGAAGACTACCCTGCGATACGCTGAGGGCTCACAAGAATCACTGACTGGCCCTAGAAGCAACCCGTGTCGGTAATTCCGAACGGCAGAACTGTGAGTCAGCAGCGGGACAAATCCATTTCCTAGAGCGCTGCGATAATCGCCTCCCGCCACTGCTGCAGCCCTTCACCGGTTCTTCTTCGCGTCATTTCGACGAGTCCTAGCTCTGAGATTCCTGACACATGCGTTCGAGTCTTGTCTCTTGCCAACGCTTTTTCGAAGGATTTGACTACCTCATCACGATTCTTTCGTATTTCCATATCAATGAAGTCGATAACGATGATCCCGCCTATGTCCCTCAGACGCAGTTGTTTGGCGATTTCCTCAGCTGCTTCCAAATTATTTTGGAAGACAGTCTCTTCAAGGTTTGATTTTCCTACGTTTTTCCCAGTGTTCACGTCGATAACGGTTAGCGCTTCTGTGTAATCGATAACAAGTGATCCTCCCGAAGGGAGCCATACTTTTTGGTCGACAGCTTTTCGCAGCTGTTCAGCGACATGATGTTTTTCGAATAGCGGTAATGGCTCAATCGCTTTGTCATGAAGTTCAATTCGATCTGCTAGGGCAGGTGTAACAGCTTCCATGTAGCCTTTTACTTGCTCGTAAAGAGCTAGGTCATCGATAACTATTCCTCGGTAGTCTTTGTTGAACTCTTCGCGGATAACTCGGACAGCGAGTTCCGGCTCCCTAAATAGAAGCGATGGGGCCTTCGCTGAGGTCACTAGCTCATTTATTTGCTGCCACTGATCTAGGAGCCTTCGAACATCTCGCTCTATCTCTTCAGCGGTCACGTCTTGTGCTGCGGTTCGGACAATGACTCCATGCTCCGCTGGCTTTACTTTGTCGAGGATGCCCCTGAGTCGCTTACGTTCTCGATCGCCAAGCCTTTTGGAAATGCCGTAGGTGTCACTATTCGGCACTAACACAACAAATCGACCCGGGAGACTCACCTCTGTTGACAGCCTCGCACCTTTGTGAGCAATGGGGTTTTTAGTTACTTGACACAAGATTGATTGGTGTGCTTTCAGGAGGTCTTCTATTCGCGCTCCGTCCTGCTTCCTGCTAAAACGAGATCGTTGTTTTTTGGGCTTCGGTAACGAGGACTGCGATTTGTCTCCGTCGAGATCCTCACGGTCGTACGTGACGTCTCCTCGATAGAGCACCGCATTTTTAGGGGTAGCAATATCAACAAATGCAGCTTCCATTCCTGGAAGCACATTTTGGACCTTGCCCAAATAGATGTTTCCATGGATTTCGCTCACATCATCTGACGGTCGACTTACGTAGTGCTCAATAAGGGATCGGCCCTCGAGTACCGCAATATGGGTAACTCCCTCGTCGACGTGCACCAACATCTGATACCTACCGATGGGTTTACCTTTTCGCTCTCTTCCCTTTCGACGCTCTAACTGCGCTTCGTCGAGGGTAACTGGGGCGTCATCAAGGATGGCTTCGACGGGCGTGCCCGGGCGTCGGTTTGTAGTTGCGCGATTTCTCCCACCTCTACGCCGGCGTTTACGATCTGTTTTCGGCTCGTTGGAACTGTCGTTTTCTGCTGCCTCGCTAGAAGGAGCGGCTGGGCGTCGCGTATCACCAACTTTGGGTTTTGGTTCTCTAGGGGGTCGTTGCGAGCGACGGTTAGCCGAGTCGGACTGCTTCACTGAAGAGTCGCCTAATTTAACGGTTCGCCTGTTCGAAGATGTCGAACTTTGCTTTGGTTGAGCTGCGGAGTCAGCGGACAGCGTTCTTTTCCGCTGTTTTGGTGAATCATTTTCTACTGCTTCCGGAGCATTGATAGCGTTTTTTTCTTCGATCGGGGGTTTTTCGGCTTCCCCGTTTCCGCCGATCGTTCGTCGCCTTCTCACGGGGCTTTCATTGTTTGAATTCTTAGGTTCTTCTTCAGTCATGCTGACTTTCCTTAAATCTTTTTCAATTTGACAGCAACAAAGGTTCGACCCTTTGTCCGTCCTGTTCAATCCATTGATGGGTACGCCGTGCGACTCCAATTTCGGAGTTCGGCGCAAGTGCGCTGAGTAATTCGCTGGGACGAATTACTCGAGGTTTGGCGGCCAACTCAGTTGCGATAATGACGCCTCGTTCTGACTCGCCATCAACACTCAGATGCATTATTCCGGCACGTATATTCTCGCGAACGAGTTCGTTTTTTTTCTTTCTTTCGACTTCTACTGTTGTAGACGAGAGGACTTGCTCAACTTTTTCCTCGACCTGTGACGGTTTGATTCCGCGAATGTCGAATTCCCAGCCGCAACTCATTACCGATTCTTGGAGTGAGACTCCGCCACTGGGTTCTACTCGCAATGCAATCACCTCGAACCCTTCGGGCAAAGCCTCACTTAAGGCGATTTGCATTTGCTGCTCATTCCGCCTCTCGCCTTTCGCCCAACCAACGCATGCGATGGTCTGGTGTTCGACTGATTCGGACTCGAGAGGGACGTCCAAGTATTCGGCTCCGGACTCATAGCAAGTTGGCAGCGCAAGCCCAAAGCTCATTTTGAGTCGCGGCGAGAATCCTTCGCTGTACGTGACGGGCACTCCGACACGCCTGAGAGCTCTCTCCATAATCCTGGCAACGTCGCGGTGGCCAACAAATCTAACTTTGCCTGTTTTGGAAAATCGGATTCTTAGCCGCACGGGAGACTCCCACCTACGGGGGTGGGAGTTTCACGTTGACCTTGGGGGAATTTACGCATTTGTCCCCCCTACCTTCGCTCGTGAGCGCAGTTCGACAGGCACTACGTGGCCTATCGCTAAGTCTTGGCCCGTCCCTTGACTTCCACCGTTGGGTGGTGTCGGGGACGCAACCACGTGTTCGATCCCATATTCAGTGCAGGCACCGCAGTCGTAACAGGGCGTCCAGCGGCAATCTTCTATGCCGTACCCCGATAGTGCGTCTTGCCAATCTTGCCACAGAAAATCTTTGTGAAGGCCAGCGTGGATGTGATCCCAAGGCAAGACTTCATCTTCTCCGCGGTGACGATATACGTACCATTCGATATCTAGGCCGCTTGCTGCCATGGCTTGTTTCCAGAGATTCAAGTCGAAATGTTCGCTCCACTCTTGGAATGTTCCGCCATGTCGCCAGACGTGCTCAATTACTTTTCCTATTCGCCGGTCTCCCCTGCTGGTTATCGCCTCAGCAGTGGATGCCTCCGGCGAGTGCCATTTGAGGTGGACTCGTTTATTTCGTCGTAGCCGATTTCTGAGAAGTTCGACTTTGCGTCGCAGTTCCTCAGGCTCGTTTTGTCCAAACCATTGGAACGGAGTGTGGGGTTTTGGCACGAAACCACCCAGCGACACTGTGACAGATGCTTTTTTAGTGTACTCCTGCCCTATCGATACACAGTTTTCCGCGAGGTCAGCTATCCCTAGAGTGTCGTCGTCCATTTCCGAAGGTAGGCCGGTCAAAAAATAGAGCTTTACTCTGTGCCAACCTTGGCTATAGGCAGAGCGAACAGCGGCATAGAGATCCTCTTCGGTGATTAGTTTGTTAATGATTTGCCTCATTCGCCATGACCCGGCTTCGGGGGCGAAAGTGAGTCCGGTTCTACGAGCCCTTGATACTTGTGCTGCAACACCTACCGTAAAGGCATCAACCCGAAGGCTTGGAAGAGAAATACTGACACGTCCACAGGTGCCGGGCTCTTCAATGGTTTCAGTAACGACTTCTTCGATATCGCTGAAATCCGCTGTGGAGAGCGAAGTGAGACTTACCTCGTCGTAGCCACTTCGCTCGAGGCCCGAAGAAATCATTTCTCGTACCTGACTTGCGGGACGCTCTCGAACCGGCCTGGTAATCATTCCGGCTTGACAGAAACGGCATCCTCGCGTGCATCCGCGAAAGACCTCGACGTTTAGCCGGTCATGCACAACTTCGGTAAGTGGCACCAGCTGGTTACGGGGGTAGGGCCAATCCGCCAAATCAGCGACCGTTCGCTTCTCAACCATATGCGGAGCTTGCTCACCTGTGGGTTTGACCTCAATTAACTCATTACCGTCATACTGAGCTTCGTAGAGCGCCGGAACATAGACGCCAGGAATGTGTGCCAGCTGGGAAAGCACATCTGTCCGGGTTCCAGAGGGTTTACCTGCGACTCGCCAGGCGCCTACGACAGTTGTAATTTCGGAAATGACTTCTTCTCCGTCCCCCATTACGAAAAAATCGATGAAATCAGCGAGAGGTTCTGGGTTGTAAGCGCAGTGACCACCGGCGCCTACAAGTGGATCGTCTTCACACCGGTCTGCAGCGTGAATAGAGATTCCGGCGAGATCTATGCAGTTCAGGACGTTCGTGTAGACAAGCTCAGCTGAAATGTTGAATGCGAGAATGTCGAAGTCCGCAGCAGGCCGATGGGTATCGACGGAAAATAGTGGCAAGCCAGCAGAACGCATCTCTGCTTCCATATCGGTCCAAGGCGCGTAGGACCGTTCAGCAAAGGCATCTGGCCGCTCATTAAGGAGTTCGTACAGTATCTGCAAGCCTTG
>Ga0310343_10002087_pt1 | contig 10464 bp, 7 predicted proteins | sample HC15DNA2025_MG_FD_203519 | JGI IMG/M metagenome (GOLD analysis project Ga0310343, IMG submission 203519) | Marine microbial communities from station ALOHA, North Pacific Subtropical Gyre - HC15-DNA-20-25_MG | ecosystem: Environmental > Aquatic > Marine > Oceanic | place: Pacific Ocean: North...
TTCGTTACAATTATGCGCCACTTGCACAATCAGGGTTTATTTTTGACTCTTTTCTGGGTAAAATGAGACAAATACAATTGGAGAGAGAATGCTATATTTCAACACCTTGCTACTTGGTCTGGTAGCATGTGAAGACAATTTTGATAAAGGAGGAGAAGAGATCCTTGATGATACCTCTTCCGAACCAGATGTGGAGGTTGATCCAGATGACCCCACCGACCCAAACCATGACTGGGATCAAGATGGCTTCACTGAAAACGAAGGCGATTGTGATGACAACAACAATACAGTTCATCCGAATGCCACAGAAACCTACTATGATGACTTAGATCAGGACTGCGATGGCCAAAGCGATTTTGATGCCGATGGAGATGGGTACGATTCTATTAATTGGGGTGGAAATGATTGTGATGATAGCAATGCCAATGCCTATCCGGATGCGCCAGACGATCCCACAGACGGTATCGACAGTGACTGTGATGGCAATGCTGATCCTCGGTTCGTTACAGAAGAAGTAGATCCCAACTGTGTACTGTGCGGTGGACCAAATGCGATGGATGTAGATGGTACAGGACGCATTCACCTTGTCTATGAAGATGAAGGACAATTGTGGTACAGCAGCAGCACCTCTCTCGGCTTGTGGCGTACACCAACCATCCTAAAAGTGGACAACGAAAGGCTCTTAGCTACTCACGGCCTGGATGGTGCTACAGACAGCGTCAATCGATTTCATATTGGATACACCTCGCAAAACATCAGTACAGGTCTAATATCGCTGCAATATTCTTATACGCCACAGTTCGGTCAATGGTCCACTGAATTTGAAATCGATGGAGAAGATACCACGCGAAGCTCTTATGTCGGACACTACATCGACATTGATCTTGGTCCGGATAACCTTCCCGTGTTCGGATATTTTAATGCGAGCCAAGAAAGGCCTTTTATCACCAAACTCAATAGCTTGCCCAGCAGCAATAATATTCCGGGGTTTCAATACCGATATGAAGCCGATTATCTTGTGTACAACATGTCTGGAAATGCCATTGGGTACTATACTGGCCTAGCCGTCGGTAGTGATAACCTTGCACATTTAATATACCGAGATGAAGCAGCACCATATGGCAGTGGAACCAGCCCAGAAAGTCAGTACAGCTCCTATGGGAATGCAGGAAATGTATGTGAAAGTGCGACAGTTGCAAGCTCTGGAGGATATTGGCACAGTGTTGCAATCAGAGGAGATGGAGCTGTTTGTGTTGCTTATCAAGACAGCAACTCCCTAAACCTACAATACGCTTGCCAAACGACAGCGAACAACTGTTACAATTGGACGGTTCAAACCGTTGATAGCACGTACAATACAGGAGCGTACGCCTCTCTTGGATTCAATTCCTATAATCAGCCCTATATTTCCTACTATGACGCCAGTCTAGGAGCACTGAAAATTGCGACACAACAAGGAACAGAGTGGGATATCCATACCATTGATGATGGTGCAGGAAAAGATGTCGGGCGATTCACAAATTTAGCGATTGATAATGATAATCGCGTCCACATTACCTATCAAAACACTACCGATAATAGCATATGGTATGCACTCGGTCGATAACCTTGTATAGTTATACTGTTAATACAATGATTCATTTTAAGGAGAAGAGATGAAACCTTTATTTACCTTGCCACTCATCGTAATATTGAGTGGTTGCTCCCTTGGATACGACAAGGGTGGCGAAGAACTCGAGAGTGATACCGACACGGACACTGATTCCGATACGGATACAGATACCGATACGGATACAGACACAGATACGGATACCGATCCCGATCCTGACAATGTTGATGATGATGGCGATGGTTTCACCGAAAATCAAGGAGATTGCGATGACACCAACTCTCAGGTTAATCCCGACGCATTGGATCGAGTGATCGATGGTGTAGATCAAGACTGTGATGGAACAGATGGACCAGATGAAGATGGAGACGGGTATGTTGATGTCGCTGGTGGTGGAACAGACTGTAATGATAACAATCCAAATGTAAATCCTGGTGCGGCTGAAGACCCCACAGATGGTATCGATACCAACTGCGATGGCGTCAGTGATCCCGGGTTTTATTCCATCACAACCACTCCAGAATATGTCGATGAGTATTGTTTTGGAGTATGTGATCGTGTTGCGATTACCGTTGATAGCTATCGCCAAGCACACGTTGTGTACGAATACAGTGATGAAATCTGGTACAATTATCGAACCACAGCCGGCGTCTGGGATGGTTTTGAAGCTGTGGCGGAACCATCAACAGATAGTGTCGTCGCCTGTGAAGACACCTGCTCTTTTGCAAATGATGGTGAATGTGATGATGGTGGAGCTGGTTCTCTCTACTCCATTTGTGCCATCGGAACGGACTGCTCTGATTGTGGTGAGCGTGTCTCAGAAGGAGACCTACGACAACTTGGTGTAGCCGGAATGGATGCCAAAATAGACAATATGGATCGTGTTCAGGTGGCCTTCACAGAAGAAGGAGAAGCCTTTACAGCCTTGCAATACATCTTCAAAGATCCAAGCGGAATCTGGTCTGATGTACTGGAAATTGATGGACCAGAAAGCAATCGATACAATGTAGGTCGCGATGTTGCCATCGATATTGACTCGAATAACAAGCCTACCTTTGTATACTACAACGGTGAATCAGGTCTGCCGATCATCTACGATATGACAAGCAACTTGGTCAGCAGTATCAGCAGCATTGAAGGTATTCGCGTCGCCATCGACCTTGAGATCCCAGAAATTGATGTTGCGGACTATACCTTCGGCTACGTCAGCGGAGTATATGGTGGTTATTCTGGATTGTTCAATTCCGTCGTCATCGATCAAAACAATGATGCGCACGCTGTATTCTACAACCACAATGAATTACAGAAGCAGATCAATACCTGGTCAAGCATTCCTATTCTTGGAAGCTTAGTCGGAACAGTTATCAATGCAATTAACAATGTTATCGGTGATGCTGTCGGTCTGGAAAACCTACTTAGTCAAGGTCCTGGAGAACTCAATCAATATACAGAACTGAGTCTCACCAATATCTCTGGTACGCTCAATGGTGGTGGCTATTGCTTCAACAACACGATTGCAGAGACCCAAAACATTTACAACTCTGCAGCGTTAAAGACTGATGATACACTGTGTGTTGCCTATTATGACAATAACAATGGTTTGTTAAAATACTCTTGTAATACTGGAACTTGTTCTGGATGGGCTGAAGAAACAGTTGCTTCTGTTAACGTTGGGGCTGCATACTATCCTGCAGAAGTATGGGATGAATTGGAGTACCGCGAAGAGGTACCGAAAGATAGAGTTAAGCTCGCCTTCAATACCAGTAATGAGCCCTATATTGTGTTCCATGATGCAACCAACAACAGCATCAATATTGCACTAAAAGAAAATGGTTCCTGGCAGACCTATCCAATCGGATCGGGTGGAGAACAATTGGACATAGATATCGATACAGCCAACTATATTCACATCGCTTATATCGATGAGACTGGCTCCGTTCGATACATCCTCGGTCAATAATTAACTCCGAAGCTTTATGAAATGTCCCACGCGGGAACGGATGGTATTCACCCATCCGTTCCGCTGGGAATCTTTTTTTATAAGACAATAAGCATCGCGAAGCTGAAGGCGACGAAGCTCTGCTTTAGACAAAGCCACAACCGGTCCTTGATAGCTGCAAGAGTAATTGAGTTTTTGAAGCATTGCAGCTGCGATTTTCTCTATCTCTATTCTTTCTGCTTCACTCATCTGTTCGATGTATTTACCATAATTACCGGCAACAATTTCAGTCTCCCCTGCTGTATCACCGAGATTCTCGGGAGCTCTAGAGAGCTTAAGCATCTGCTCTTCAAAAACAACCCCAAGAAATGAACAGATCTCTTCTAATTCTTCTCTTGGATTATCCAACAAAGCTTCATACTGAAGCTCATGAACATCCTTGGCAAAAGATTGTGCAGCACGCTGAGCTTGACGAATCGTATTTACCCATCGCTGAGCCGCTCTTCTTCGATCCTTCCCAAAAGCCTTTTCCATCGAGAGAACGTAATCTCGAACATCTCTCACAATATGAATGATCTTGGCTCTGGGATACACTCGTTTTAGAATCTCTATATGCGCCAAGTAAGACGGTGATTTATCGCCCCAAATGCCTTCTGATGGCACAGCAGCATCATGGCGAATCAGCTGCTCAAATACATTGGGAAGCGAAAAATCATCCTGACAAGCAAGATACCACATCGCTAGGTCAATTCGTTTCCCATGCTCTCGCAGACGATTTTGAAAATAAAAAGTACCTGTGATCCAGCGATAAAAAGCCTCGAATCTATCTCGACGAGACAGATCTCCAAATTGTGGCCAGTGTCGTTCAAGATAGGGTAAAAATTCGGTTTCATTCAGTGGAATTCCGACTCTAGAATGAGAATTCAGTAATCCACGTAGCAATTTGGTGCCCGATCGCGGCATTCCCACCACAAAGATTGGACCTGAAAATTGATCATCAATTGAAGACATAGGCCTCCAATATCTCATCCGATGGTCTAATTGCAACGGAAATATCGACATATCCTTCAAGAAAAGATATGACCCTAGCGGAAACTTCGACATAACACACAGGAGATCGGCATGAGATCAATACAACTATTGCTTGGAGGCTTCCTTCTTACAAGCTGCACAGCTGGATTTGAAGGAGAAGGTAAAGAACCTGAAAGTGATACGGATACGGATACAGATACAGATACCGACACAGATACCGACACGGATACAGACACAGATACCGATCCTGACAATGTTGACGATGATGGTGATGGCTACACTGAGAACCAAGGAGATTGTGATGACAGCAACGCCAATCTTCAGCCTGCAGACAATGATAATGATGGGTTTTCTTCTTGTGATGGAGACTGTGATGACAATGATATTGATCTCAATCTCTCAGATGCAGATGGAGACAATCAAAGTTCCTGTGATGGAGACTGTGATGACAGCAACGCACTGATCTATAATGGTTCTCCAGAACTCTGCGATGGTCAATACAATGATTGTGATGGCAACAGCACTCCCATTGAAGGGGTTCCTGCGTTGGAAAGTGATGACGATGGTGACGGTTATGTCGAGTGTGTAGATACGCAGAGCAATTGGGTAACAGAAGAACCATTGGGCTATGGAGATTGTGATGACAATGACATTGCTCTCTTCCCCATTGATAATGATGGTGATGGTTTCTCTATCTGCGATGATGATTGTGATGACAGCAATGCCTTTGTCTATCCAGGGGCAGCAGAACTAGAATCGACGACAGAGTGTATGGAAGATGCTGATGAGGATGGTTATGGTGCCATTCTCAGTGGCGGCTGCTGTTACACGCTGAATATGGCAGATTCATACGGAGATGGATGGAATGGAGCCTACCTTACACTCAGTGTAAATGGGGCGGTTACTGATACGTTTGGACTAGCAAGTGGTGCAAATGGTTCAGAAGAGTTCTGTGTGGACAATGGAGACAGTATCGATCTCGAATTCGTTGGTGGAACGTTTGATTATGAGATTAGCTTCGAGCTTTTTGATCCTGCGGATACATCGGTATACACAACAACCAATCCCAGTGCTGGGGTTGTATATTCCGATACTGCAAGCTGCTCTGTAACAACCACAGTATCTGGCTCAGATTGCGATGATGAGGATGGAAGCGCCTATCCAGGAGCAGCAGAAGTTTGGTACAACGACATTGACAATGCCTGTGATGGCGGCGATGACTTCGATCAAGATGGCGACGGCTACCAAAGCGACTCTCATAATGGCTCGGATTGTGATGATACAGATGCAAGTATTAATATTGATGCAATCGAGGACATCACAGATGGCCTAGACAATAACTGTAATGGCGACATCGACGAACAATTTGTGATTGAAACACTTGTCACGGGTCTCTCCTACTCGTATGGACAGCCAATGACAATCGATATCGATGCCTATGACAATGTACACATCGCTTACAATGATTCTGACAACATCTATTATCTTCACAATACCACAGGAATCTGGAGTACTGCTAGCTCTGCACCAACCACATCAGGTGCCACAAGCGGTGAGTTTATCACTGGAAAAGTCGATGGTCTAGATAGATTTCAGATGGCATTTTCAAGCTATGACGGAACTGGAACCGATGTTAATTTACTCTATGTAGATACCATAACGGAGTCTTGGTCAAGTGAATGGTATGTTGACGATCTCAGCGCCAGCAGCACCCCCACCGCTGATCTCTATCTAGATTTGGATATCGACAGCAACAATCTTCCAGTTATTGGCTACTACAGTATTGATGACGAATTACCAAGAATCGCCGATATTAGCTCTTCCTTGAGCAGCTCTTTGAGCACTCTCGGCGGCACCTGGAATTACATTGATGAAAACTGTTTTTTCAGTATTTGCTTAGGATATGCAGGAACTCATCTCTCCTTGGCTGTGGACTCTCAGGACACCGCACATGCGATCTTTTTCAACGATGTCTACGATGCTGAGAATCAATACAACCAAATCCCTGACGATAGCTCCTCTCCAACCTGTACAGACTGGACAACTGGCGCAACAAGTTCTTTTGTTGAACAATCTGGTTCCGGAATTTACAACAGTACCGCCATCAAACCACAATCAGGAGATGTTTGCGTAGCCTTCCAAGATGCGGATAATACTGAGCTGATGTACTCTTGTAACAACACTGGCGGATGTGGAGGATGGTCAAGTACGCTCATCGAATCTGGAAACACTGGCTACTACGCATCACTTGAATTCAACAGTGTCGATACGCCCTACATTGCCTTTTATCGAGCCGACACAGCTGACCTAGAGGTTGCATACGATGATGGCTCGGGTTGGACTTCTCTGAGTGTTGATAGCTATGGGAACGTCGGGCAATTCATCGATACTGCAATGGATTCTCTAGGCAACATTCACATCGTCTACTATGATGCCAGCAATGGTGCCATCAAATATGCTGTCGGGCAATGATCAACAAAGGCTATTATCTGCTCTTGCCGTCTGCTTGTACAACATTGTTTGTATCTCCGAGAGCTGCTCCCCCTTTACCGGCCCCTCTGAGATCCTGATACCATAGCTTTGAGCCATCCTCAATATTGAAGCAATCCAAAAAACCACTCTTGCTAACGATCACCCGATTCTTGGTACATAAAATGGTAGCTCGGCCCAAGCCTGTCGTTTGAGCAGTCCAAATATTTTCCCCTGTCATTCGATTGATGCAGAAGATTTTTGCAGCGGAAGCTGAAGAAAACACATATTCCTCAGTCACCCCGATTGCGACCCAGGAGAGACCTCCGCCATGCATTTCATTTCGCCATAGCTCGATACCGGTATCCTGATTGATACCAATCACGCGACCTCCCAAAGCAACAACCAATGGTGGTGAACTCATATCTCCTCCTTACACAATTCTCATTGTAAAGGAAAAAGCCTAATCAGCACAAGCTAAAATCGGATTTTTGAGTAAAGCGCGAAGAGCCTCAATATCAGCCCTCGTCTTGGCAGAAGCGGCCCCAACTTCACGTTTAAACAATTTTGCGCCTGGTCGATGTGAAAACAATTGCAGAATATGTCTGGTGATCGACATCATTCGAACCCCTTTTGCCATCTGCTGCTCAATGTAGGGTATCATTTTCTCTAAAACCTCTAATCTGCTCGGAATGTCATGTGGATCATCAAAAAAGAGTTCATCGGCGCGAGAAAACTCCCACGGTGTGTCATAGGCGGCCCGACCGATCATAACCGCATCCACCGAACGTAAATGCTCCTTACTCTCTTGCAGTGTTTTAATTCCACCATTGATCTCAATATCCAGCTCGGGAAAATCTCGCTTTAGCTGATAAACCTCGTCGTAACGCAGTGGCGGTATATTCCTATTTTGCTTCGGAGACAGGCCCTTTAACCAAGCTTTTCTAGCGTGTACTGAAAACCGATCGGATCCAGCCTTAGAAACAATGTCCACAAAGCGAAACATATCTTCATAGCGATCATGGTCATCCACACCGATTCGATGCTTCACTGTCACGGGAATAGACACTGCAGCACGCATTGCTGCGACACCTTCCGCCACCAATTCAGGTTGGGTCATCAAGCAAGCACCAAAGTTACCGGACTGTACTCTCTCGCTGGGGCAGCCTACATTAATATTGATCTCATCGTAGCCATAGTCTTCCGCAATGCGTGCACATTGTGCAAGCTCTGTTGGATTATCACCACCAACTTGTAGCGATATCGGATGCTCAATGTCAGAGTAGCCCAGCAAGTAATCACGATGCCCATGAATGATTGCCTTGGTCGTAACCATCTCCGTATACAACAGCGTATGCTTGGTAATCTGTCGCATAAAATATCGATAATGCCGATCGGTTCGATCCATCATTGGAGCAATACTCAGGGGAGCTATGATTCCTCGTTTCACACTACACTCACACAAAAGATGATAAACACAATGTAATTACCACGACACCCATTAAATTCAAGACCAGTCCTTCTTTTATCATCTCTTTCATCGGTACTTTTCCAGTGCCAAATACAATAGCATTCGGAGCAGTGGCCACTGGCAGCATAAAGGCACAAGAAGCACTCATCGCGGCGGGCAGCATTAGAACCAGGGGATCATAAGCACCACCTGTGTTCGATAAAATCGGCATCAACAACGATGTCGTTGCAGTATTAGAAGTGATCTCCGTCAAAAATGTAACCGTCAAACACAGGACACCTGTCATCAGCCACCTTGGCCATAGAAAAATTTGTAAATCGTCGATAAGAAAATTTCCGATCGCGATTGACAACCCTGTACTTTTAAATGCGGCAGCGATGGCAATTCCTCCACCAAAGAGCAACAACAGCCCCCAGGGAACCTGCTTGGCATCTTCCCATTCCAACAACGTTCCGTCTCTAGAGCCAGCTGGAATACAAAACAGTAAACAGGCTGCTCCCATAGCAATGGTACTGTCGCCCACTGTTTCCAACCCGAGTGCCTTAGACCACATTGGACGAGTCACCCACAAGACCGCCGTGCAGAGAAACACGATTAATGCTTTTACCTCTGCTTGCTTCCAGGCCCCCAGTTTTGGGATCGAGACCACTCCTCCACCACGTACGTTGCGAGTCAACCACAGCCAAGCCATTGGCAATAGCAAGACAATTGTTGGTATGGTTAAGCGAATCCAACGCGCAAAATCAATTTCGGCTCCGGTGACGGATTCATATTCACTGATCAGAAGCATGTTCGGTGGAGTACCGATCGGCGTACCAATCCCTCCAATACTCGCACCATAGGCAATTGCCAATAGTAAACTACATCCCCAAGAAGGCTTTTCAGCGCCAGACAGAACCGCCAGCGCCACAGGAAGAAGGGCCAGCGTTGTTGCTGTATTGGATATCCACATTGAACAAACGGCAGAGGACAGCATAAAACCAAGAATTAACCTTTTGGGCTGCCCACCAATCAAGGACACCAATCCGAGAGCCATTCGTCGATGCGCGCCATTTCGCTCCAGGGCGATGGATAGGAAGAATCCTCCCAGCAGCAGCAAAATCATATAGTGACCATATGCTCCTGCCACCTCTTTGTGAGAGAGTGCACCGCAAACAGGAAGCAAGGCAAAGGGCAGCATCGAAGTAGCGGCCATCGGAATCGCTTCCGTCATCCACCAAATCGCACAGACCACGGTAACACCGATTGTTCCCGCCATAGCCAACTGTGTATTATCACCTCTCCAGCAGCTGCCAAAAGCAAGCAGCGCACAGACTATTCCCAGCCAAAAATATACTCTTTTGGAAGGCCTCTGCATCAAGCGTTACTGGGCTCCAACTGCGTCAGTGTACCAACATTCTCTTCCACGGGCTTACGTGGTAGCAACTCCACCAATTCTGCGAGTGTTTTGTTGGCTGAACTCTCTTTGACTGTCACCTCGAGATGCTTCAAAGATTGCTGTGCGCAATTGACAACATTGGACAATGACAGAGGGGCTTCCTCTTGTTTTATTCCTTTCACAGCATCCAAAATATCCACCAAATGAATGCGACGACTGTCTTTGGCCAAAACCACCTCATCGTCTTTGGAAATAACGATAATCCCAGCGCGCTTTAAATCGGCCAAAGCGACGACGATCACAGATCTTTCTATCTGTAACTCCGTCATCAACTGCTCAATGGGGCAGCAGGTTCGTTCTTCCTGATAGCACCGTGCCAACGCGATGGAAATCTGCACTGCAATGCTCTCACGGTTGCGAAAGTTCAGGTTCTTACGAATAATCTTCTGACGATAGACATCCTCAATTTGATATGCAGCGGCAAAAGATCCACCTATCAGCACCGCCCACCAAGACAAATATACCCACACCATAAAGATTGGAAATGCTGAAAACCCTGCGTATAG
>Ga0310343_10002088_pt1 | contig 10462 bp, 5 predicted proteins | sample HC15DNA2025_MG_FD_203519 | JGI IMG/M metagenome (GOLD analysis project Ga0310343, IMG submission 203519) | Marine microbial communities from station ALOHA, North Pacific Subtropical Gyre - HC15-DNA-20-25_MG | ecosystem: Environmental > Aquatic > Marine > Oceanic | place: Pacific Ocean: North...
TTTGTGCCTCCATCTTTCTCTTCCTCTTCATCACCGCTACTTTCGTCACTGCTACTACTACTACTACTACTACTGAATTCGTCTTCAGAAGAGGGATATGCGGACGTCTTCCTTTTGCTTCTCTGGCCTCTGCCCTTAGTGTGAACATAAAATACATCTGATGCTTCTAATTTCGATACCGTCCCTTTCAATCCGTTCTGTAATGAGACGATTAATCCTTTGTTCGAAACGTGCGAAACAATTCCGAGCAACTTGACGCCTTTGCGTAATGTCTTCCATTTCAACGCTTCGATGTATTTACCACTTCCTCCTTTACCTCCGGTTTTTCTACCTTTCAAACTCGAAGAAGAACCTTTAATCGCGGCGAATCGCTCGGTCGTAGTGGTTGTTTTCGTTCGTGAGGCGCGATGAGACCGCTCGTTTTCTTCTTGTTCTTGTTCTTGTTCTCCTTCGGCAAAGTTCCCGCGAGGAAATGCTTCCTCTTCGTCGTCATTGTTCTCCGCGTCCTCGAGTGTACCTCTTCCGCGCTTCATTGCTTTAACGAATAAGTCGTCCCGTCGCGCGCTTTTTATGTTTCTCTTAGTGTGTGCGTACGCTTCTTTCTTCTTTCTTCGTAAACACACGACACGCAACAAATGGAGAGAGCGTTGAGCCGCCAAAAAAGTACACCTGAGCGACCAAAGAAAGAGAGAAAAGAGAGAAAAGAGAGAGAGAGGAAAAAGAGAAAAGAGAGGAAAGAGAGGAAGGAAGGTGGCGGCTGTCTTTGAGTGCATGACGATGCTCTTTTTTTTTTCGCTTTTTCTTCTTCTTCTTCCATTTTTTTACGACGGCGGCAAAAGAAACGCGCAGGAGTAGAGTACCGCCACACACTCCCGATCTGCCTTGCTCTTTCCGACCATTTTTGGCGCGAACACGCGGGAGAGAACTAAACGAAGAAACCTAAAGAGCGCGAGAACATCATCCATTACCGCTCCAACAAACAAGAAATCTTCTCTTCTCTTCTCTTTTTTGTAAAGAAAACAAACTCGTGCGTCGCCACATTTTTTGTTTGTTGCTGCGCGCGCGCTTGTCAGAAACTTTGCGTTTAACTGTTGTTCAATACACACACACACACACACACACACAAGCGCACAGATACACACGCGGAGCGCATTGAATTATGGCGAAGAAGAAGAAGAAACCATCGAAATCGTCCAACCCCCGATTGAAGAAGTACAAGCATTTCGATGCCACCAAAGTCGACGGGGAAGCGAAAAACAAAAAAGCCGAAGACAACGCTTCAGTTTTCGATAGAAAAAGTTCAAAGCAAAAATTTGAGATTTTAGGACGGAAAATCAAAGGCAAAAGCGGTAACGTTTTGAAGGCGAGAAGGGAAGGATTCGAACGACGGGAGAGAACGTTGTTAGTGGAACACAAATTGAGTGGAAAAGCGAACGCGTTCGTGGATTTACGGTTCGGAGAGTTAGATAACAACTTGACGCAGGAGGAAAAGTCAATCGGGCGCTTGGCACGAGCGCGGTTGGGCCAATTAAGGAAAAAGCGAAAGAATACGTATTCACTCGAAGGAAACGAAAACGACGACGATGAAGATGGGGACAATGACAACAATAGTAATAACAAAAACTTGTTATCGTTGACCCATCTCGGAAAACCTTTGGATGATAGGAGAATAGCAAACGCAAAGTTCGATTCGGATTCTGACGATGAGGACGGCACAAGACAATTGATGAACGAAGAAATGACACGCAGGATGCATTTCGGCGGGGGTGATTTTGACGACGACAATGGACAGTATGACGACGATGGTAACGGTGGGTTTCGGCGGAAAGGAAAGAAGAGCACAGTCGAGGGTGGCGATGACGATGAAGAAGGCGATAACGACGAAAATACAAATACAGAGAGAAGAAAAACAAAAAAGGAAGTCATGGACGAACTCATTGCGAAGAGTAAAATGTATAAAGCCGAGAAAGCGAAACAGCGAGACGATGACGAAGAACTCCTGGATAAACTTGACGAAGATTTTAAAGTCATCAGTCGAGGCGGTTTATTACAAGGCGCATTGCGAAAAGCAGTCGGCCATTTGAAACCGACAAACAAAAATACCTCGTTGAACATTTTGGAATCAGGATTACCGAAAGACGACGACATAAAGAGTGATTACGATAAAATTACAAAATCGTTAGCTTTAGATGCGCGAGCGCACGCGGCAGAAATAGCAAAGACGTCAGAGCAAATGGAGGCAAGACAAAAACGACAGCTCGAGGAAGCTGAACGCGCCAGAGTGAAGCGCATGCGAGGAGATCTCTCGGACGACGACGAAAACGACGAGACAAGAAACGGCGACGATGATGATGCACCATTAGGAGGGTACGCATTGAGGAGGCACAAAGCGCGCAAATTAGAAAAGGAAGAGGGGGAAGGAGGTGATCCTCGTTCGACAGCGAGAGCAGGTGGTGAAGATCTCGACGATGATTTTGCGTTCGATGAAGACGACGAAGACGATGAAGAGAATGAAGAAAGTTCAGACGAAAGTGACGAGGGCGAGGACGAAGACGACGAAGAGGATAGCGGTGAAGACGACTTAGATGAAACTGGAAAGTTCCGCAAAGAAGCGAACAAGATGGATGAGAAATTAGAAAAAGGTAAAAATCGGTTAAGAGAGCTCGGCATTCTCAACGATTGCGTAGGAGTGAAGAAAAAAGTAGAAAAGGTTAACAAGAGTGATAAAGCCGCAGAAAGCGACGACGACAATGTCAGAAAAGATTTTGACGACGATGATGATATCGACGACGATGATATCATGAATAGAGAAATTCTTCTCGACGATGGTGCAAAAGAAGGCAGCGACGACGACGACGACGACGACGACGACGCCAACCTCAAAAAATCAAAAGAGGTAAAAGAGAAGAAGGATGCCGAAGCTCGAGATGATCTAATCCGCGCTGAAGAAAGAATGGATGCAAGCTCGTCGGAAATCCCGTATACATTTGAAGTACCGGAAACGTACGAAACATTCGAAACTCTCTTAACCAAGTACACTTCTGATGAAGTTTCGATTGTGCTTACTCGCATGCGCGCATGCAATGCGCCGAGTTTAGCGACTGAAAATAGACGAAAAATTCAAACGCTTCTCGGACTTTTGCTTCAACGTTTTGAAACGTTATGTGGTAACGAAGAATTGCCAGTAGCAGATCTAAACGTGATCACGAAGCACATTTCTGAAATCGCAACGCAAGTTCCGTTTTATGCCGCGACCGCAGCGAAAGCGCGCATTGAAAAGATGGGCAAACGACTCCAAAAAGCTTTGCGATTGGGAGAAACTGGCTTACCACCGCCGAGGACGATATTACTTCTTGGATTATTTGCGGATATCTTTAGTTCTACGGATAAACAACACGCGGTTACCACGCCGGCATCTTTGTACATAGGGAACGTGCTCTCGCATTGCGCCGTTCGATCAACTGACGATGCGAATTATGCGGTGATTTTATGCGCTCTCGCGAGTGCGTACGTCGTTCCTGCCATGCGCATTTTTCCAGAGGCTCTCAATTTACTCACTGCTTTAATACACGCCTCAGGTGAGAGCGAGAAGTGCAAACAAACATGGAACGAAGGGTTGCCGACGCACCTTCAAGAGCAATGCGGCGGATCGTGGTTGCGGCCTTTGATGGTAGACGCAGGGGTCGGGAAAAAGTCCTCCTCAAAAACGATTGAAGTGCTCTCTCTGGCAAAGTTGTTGTCGACACGACCTCGAAAAAAGTCAATAACGGCAGCAGATTCTAGCACCCAAGAACGCGTGGCAATGCTTCGATATGCGGTTTCGACCCTTGGAAATCTCATCAAACCCGTCCAGAAAGTATCATGCGCGCCTGAAATGTTGCAGAAAGTGCAAATCGCGCTGAACAGATTAATACGTTCGCTGAAAACATTCGGAAAAGAAAACGGCGCCGTTTACAACGACATTTTGAAAATGTGCGAAGCGATGCGTGACGATATTGAGAAGAAGAAGAAAAGCAGCGTTCGCCTCTCGCTCGCCTGGCATACGAAGTCCGTTGAAGCTATTAAGCAGTTCAATCCAATGTATGAAGAAGATGGGTTTCAAAAAGGACGCGATTACGATCCGAATCGAGAGCGCGCAGAAAACAGAAAGCTCAAGAAAGAGTTGCGAAAGGAAGCGAGAGGAACCGTTCGCGAGCTTCGCAAAGACAACCAGTTTATGCATCACGCACGCGAACAAGAAAAGGCTGCTGAAGCCGAGGAAAGGGACGCAAAACACAAAGAAGTCTTATCCTTTCTTGAGAAGCAAGAAAGTGACTTTAAATCCGGCGGTCAAGGTGGTCTTATCGTTAAAAACAAACGAAGAGCCCAAGGTGCGTCAAAGAATGGGAATAGACGTAGATTTTAGTTGGAAAAATTCAGCGCATATTATTTGTATTTGTACGTTACCTAATATTACATGTGCAGCGACTCAAATTACGATGATTCATTTCTCAACTCCAACATTATGCGATCCATGTCATCTTTCGTTACCGTGTATCCAGCACCGTTCTTCTCCGAAATTTCTCTTAACTTCTCCATTAACTTCCCTTTCATCTGCGCAAATCCCGTAGCTACTCTGAGTTGTTGGTCCATCGGCAACGTCCCAAACGCCTTTTCGCTCGCGTCCGCTAAAGTATCTCCATCTCCAGTATCCCCATCAATTTTCGTCTGATACTCAATCACGTCTTGCATAGTCAAATCCTCGTCCTCATCATCCTCTCCTTCACCATCTACGAAAAAAGTAGAATCCCCTTCCTTTCTCCAACAAAACTTCATGCTCGGGTCGTTTCCGTCACAGCACTCGTGTTCGGAAAGTAACACAATTTTAGCCGCTTCCGCAGGAAAATCTTCCGTTCGAGCGTCGTACATGACATCGCACACGTTCTTACTATTTGTGGTGGTATTATCTTCTCCTCGCTTCGTCACCGTCGCACCCCACCAGACAACCTCTTCCTTTATTCTTTTCGTCTCGTTCGATACATTTTCCTCGTCCGAAAGCGTATTTTCAATCACCCAACGGATTTCAACTCTGGAGCCTTCTTTCACGTTCGGCGCGATACCAATCGCATTTTCGTCTTTCTTTTCGTCCTTTCCTTCGCCATTTCGCGCGAGAATGTTACCGATTGAATTCTCAACGAGCGCGCGGATTATCTCTTGATTTTTGAATTCTTCTTCGCTTTTCCAAAGAGTGTGTTGCCTTTTAATATTTGCATCGTTCATGTGTTGTTCTCGTTCAAGATGATCCGTAGGGGACGCAGGACGCTTCATGCCGACGACTGATATAGATGCAACGTTTGTATCTGTATTATTATCGGCCGCCATAACTCTTTCCAACCCACGCATATGGTGGGAATGAAAAAATTTATACGAATTCGGGCAAAACGTTCGAGTGCGCTTCGGCGAAGCGAGAATGTGGTACTAAATCGTAAATAGATACCGGTATTTAATTTAATTTAATTTAATTTAATGCCAAGGTCTATCGTAAAATCCTTCGTCGTCCCAAACACCGCCACCATCGTCCTCATCGCCTTCTTCTTGGTCACCCCAAATGAACGGTTGAAATCTTTCGTCGACATCGAACGTTTGCGGAGTGAAATTTGCCCTATCGTTGACATACCAAATCACACTATATCGCGTACCAGAATATCCACGTACCCAGTGACATGATCGACCATCGACCTTTGCGAGTCTATTTTTGGTATTTACTCTGTACCTTTTCGTCCCGAGGCGGTTTTCTATCATTAACTCCCCACCAGAATCAAAGTCACCCAATGACAAAGCAAACTGATAGCTCATGTCGTCTTTGTCTACGTGAGGAGACGCGACGAAGTTTTTCGTAATTGCCAACGAATCGTACTCGAAATCTTTCTCGGCAAAATTAACTATGATTTCCTCGCAGCAAGCGCGCAAATCATCATCTCCTGAATTGCCTGCCACGGAGCCAGATTCTTTCGAGTTTCTTTTCAGAACCAGATAATGCTGCGATTCCATCGACGGCCTATGCGAAAGAGCTGACCAGCGATATTCCTTTAGGCATTTCAAAAGTCTTGTGAGAATGGATGACGGAACTGGTGCTCCTTCTACGTCTATCATTTCCCGCCCACTTTTATAATTCAACCACGAATACGTCTCAGGATGCTCCGCACACTCCTTCATTTCCTCGCGCTTTTCGGTTTCGTCACCGCGTTCGTCCCTCACTTCTCGAAGCCATGCGTAATAAATTCTTTCTTCCATGTTTCTCTCAACCGAACGCGTTGCTGCGACATCCAGGAGGTGCTTTCCTTTCGAGCGCATGTTCACTTTAAGACGATATTCGCCTCCATTACTGCAATCTCCACCATTGTTATTATCGCTACCGAACTTTATATCGATGCCATCCAAGACTGCAATCGCCATCGCCGCTTCTTCCCGATCACGAAATCGCAGAAACGCATACGAGAGCCATTCCTTACTCTTCGTTTTCGCTCGCCAACCCTTCTTACAAATCCAAAGCACTTTTGGCGGCTGGATATTCTTTAAATTCAAATTCAGATCCCAAATAACTTTCGAAAGGCCTTTCATGGATGCCTGTCGTCTAGGAAACCCACCGAACCAAACGTCGGCCTCAGAATACGGCGGCGGTTGCTTTTCTTCTCGCTTACGCTTTTTTCTGTCATCATTTGTTGGCATCGGAATCGCATCGTCGTTCGCCCCGTTTATATTCGAAGGGTTCTTATCGCATACGTCGAGGTGGCGAAAAACCGCGTTTCGCGACTTGAAAAATCTTTCGCACAGCTGACATTGCGCATTGCTGCTTCCTTTTGGGATTGAATTTGCATCCGGTGCTGCACGATGCATTTTTAAATGGAAATCCCCTATTTTTTTTTGCGGGAGGGAACAAAAAAGCAGTCCTTAATTTTTTTCTCGTCACAACTATTCCCTATGACTCTGTCTTCTTCGTCTTCTTTCCCTCCTCCATCCGCGGTGGTATCAGAATGGACGAAATGGGTTGAAGAGACTCTGTTTCATCTTAAATCTCGAGGGTTGATACGGGACGTGAAACCACTTTCAACGAGAGATTTATTTTTAGGTGAAGAGGACCACGATAAAGATGACAATAAACGCCGCGCGAATAGGAGAATAGATGATTATATGAGCAAAATTAATAATGACGATGAACCAATGGCTTCTTTCGACCCCGTGCGCGCTCGAGTGGACGAGGAGACGTACGAGAGATGGCTCAATGATACTCCATCAGAAACAATAACAGATTTTTCGACGAAAAGCAACAAATCCTTCAAAGTCGTTACGCTTTTTTCTTCGAACGATTATCTCGGATTGAGCGCGAACGATCGCGTGCGTCGAGCTTTTTCAAACGCAGCTTCGGAATTTGGTATGGGATATCGCGCATCGCAGCTCATAGCTGGATACACGGATTATCATCGAGCGCTCGAAGAGAAGTTGGCAATATTAGAACGGAAGAGCAGTTGCGTTTTGTTCCCCACGGGTTTCGCGGCGAACATGTCAGTTCTGCAAACCTTAGCAGAACGTGTATATATAAAGAGGGATAGTAATAGCAGGAATAGAAACAATGATAGTCTTGCAGATGTGCACTCAACGCAAAATGTTGAGATATTCAGCGATGCGCTCAATCACGCGTCCATCGTAGACGGATGTCGACTTGCGAAAGCGCACATTTCAATCTTCAAACATCTAGACTATGAAGAGTTGGAGGTGAAGCTGAAAAAATCCTCAGCGAAACGCAAGATTGTCGTCACAGACGCAGTTTTCTCTATAGATGGAGACGTTGCCGATATAAAACGGTTGGGTGCTTTGAAGAAGAAATATCCGTTTTTATTGATTGTAGACGAGGCGCATTCGACACTCGTTTACGGTGAATTTGGCGGCGGACTCGCAGAAGCACAGGATGCACAAAATGATGTTGATGTTGCAATTGGGACACTATCCAAAGCAGTCGGTGCGCACGGCGGATTCGTTTGTTGTTCGCAGGAGATAAAATCAATTCTGCTTTCGAGGGGGCGAGGACAAATTTACTCGACATCGCTACCTGTGCCGATAGTTGTTGCAGCAATAGAAGCTTTGAATGTCGCGCTCGAAAGACCAGATCTTGCGAACACGTTATGGAGAAATGTTCATTATTTTCACAACCATGTCTTGCGACAAAAAAATATCAGCTGCAGGATGACTGTTAAAAAGGATAAGAATGCGTCCGAATGCGTGAAAAATGCTTTTGATATTCGAGACTCTCACATTGTACCCATATTCTGTGGCGATGAACGGACGGCTTTGCGCGTAGCGAAGCATCTTTTACTTCGCGGCTTTCACGCACCTGCGATTCGTCCGCCCACCGTTCCTGAAAACGAATGCGTTATTCGTTTGGCAATAAACGTAAAGCATACGATTGAAGATCTCGATGGGTTGGGTGATGCACTGAACGAAGCCTTTTCGTTCGGAGAATCAATAGTTACGTCCAGATTGTAGTAGTGTAGTAAATAGTTGAGATTACGAATATTATCGTACCTACGTATACGTCCTTTGTGTAGTGTAGGGAATATGAAAAAGCAGTGCCGGGTACATCATTTTCAAAAGCTCAAACGTGATTATCCAACTCACAAAAAGATTATATTTTCTAAGCTATCATTTTCCACGAGATCTTGAAACGTTCGATCTGCGTCGTGAACTTTGCACCAAATGCCGGTAGAACCATCTTCCATGACACTATTAATTGCTTCAGATCCATAACTGTCGCACACGGGACCCGCGTGGTAAATTTCAGTGTAATTAAGTTTATTCAGATAAATAAGCGCCTCGAGATTACTCGCTTCGCCGTGCAAATCACCCTTACGGTCAAAATCATTTCCTTTATGTTCGTTTTCTTGCGCTTTGCAGCTACCAGCGAGTTCTATTAAAAGCACGGTTGGACGCAGCGCAGGACTCTTAAGCAGTCTCAAACTCCCCGCTAAAGGCCGTGCTATTCTACAAGTTGCTGAAATTCGCATCGCAACGCGGCGTCTTTGACCCAATAATAGCTTACGAACACCCTCGCGTTCGCGAAAAAATAGAATATCGTCTAACGTGCTAAATGCAGTGTGCCCGCAACGATCGCGTTCTTCAACGCTTGTTGCTAATCTTGAACATGCAGTTTTTGCATCCGAAAACGAAGGGTACATGTCATCTATGTGCTCTATTAAAGCACCATAATGATTTAGCGCAATGGAACTTTTTAACATATCTGAAACCTTAGAATTTGTCGTCAGCGACGAAAACGCGAGCACTTTATGACCTCGAGCAGCCGCACAGAGCGAAAAGTATCCAACGTTGGCACCAATATCGATTAAAAGTCCTCTCTCTTCCTCCATGGGATCTCGTTCGTAAGGCGTCAGAGGAGTCCGGAGCGGGAGCTTCCTTTCTAGCACATTTATAACAGCTTCTACGCTCGTCGGCGAGGTTCGAATTCTGAGCGAAGTACCGGGTTGATATTCACCACGAATAGTGAGTTGGGCGCTCATACTTGAAACGCTAAAATCATCGTGGATAAAATCGTCAAGAAAGAAGCCGTTGCTAACATCGCTTCTATTGGACGCGTCATCATCGCTAACTAAACCGCCTACAATGACTTCAAAAGGCGGGTGAAATAAAGCGGTGACTGGATAATGCGACCTCTCGTCTTGGTGCTGCATTTCTATAAAATCGGGATCGAGCTTTACGAGCGACTCTCGATATTCCGGCAAATTTCCTATGACCGAGTGCGCAATTAAGTTTATTTTATTGAATACGCCATCTCTCCCATAAGCACCCCAATCTTTTTTCCACGAGCCTAAAAAGTAGTGCGCCACGAAAACATTTTTTTCTTCTTTCTGACTAAGTCCATCTAACGAGTCACTTTCAGAGGGATGCGTCCCAAAAGCGACTCTAGGTAACACTTTTATTGCCCAATTTTTGTCCTCGTTATCGTAATATTCCCAGTACGTGCGCATTATAGCGTCTGTGAATGCACCAGGTCCCGTTTTTTCTAAAGTGTTTCTATTCGTATTGTTCATGAACTGTACATTCGCATGTTCTCTGACGTGATCGGCCATTTCTTTCAACGCCGGATGTTCCGGGACGCCGGCGAAAACCCAGTTGGTAATTTGTCGCCTTCTTGCAAAATGCCTAGAATACGCGCGTTCGTCGGTCGCGCATTCATTTTCCCATCCTACTACCAGTGCATCCATCGGTGAAATAAACGATTCGATAGGTTTCACGCAACCTGCATCCATATCGGCGTATACGCCACCTTCACGTAAAATGACAAGAATTCTAAAAAAGTCGCTCCGTTCGACATTTTTAGGTAAATTCAGGTAGACATCGAAATACTCCGGGAATTCACGCTCAACGAAATCCGAACACGCTTTGTCATCGTAAAATTTATATTCGTACCCTG
>Ga0310343_10002089_pt1 | contig 10462 bp, 7 predicted proteins | sample HC15DNA2025_MG_FD_203519 | JGI IMG/M metagenome (GOLD analysis project Ga0310343, IMG submission 203519) | Marine microbial communities from station ALOHA, North Pacific Subtropical Gyre - HC15-DNA-20-25_MG | ecosystem: Environmental > Aquatic > Marine > Oceanic | place: Pacific Ocean: North...
TAATCTCGTTTGGGTGTTATAAATTCTTGGAGCAAGCCTAATAAATAACGAGAGAGAAAGTATGATATCATTATCAAATTTTCTGTATAAAAAAATATAAACTACTGCAATAAAAATAAATATTGAAGTTAAAATTTCAGTAACTTGTTTTGATTTATAACTCGCAGTCATAGATTTTTCATAGGCAATAGAAAATTCTTTGAAAACTTCATTTGAATCTTCCATTGCAATAAGCTCTTTGCCATTAGATCTTATATATTTAAGGTTGTTAAAAATTGCAGAAGAAGATTTACCTATATTTGATGTTATTAATGAAAGATTTTTTCCCAGTCGATTAGCCTCTTTTGAATAATGTTTATAAATTCTATAAGCTATAAAGGCGTAAAAAATTAATATGATTAAAGTATTTTTTACAAGAAATAAACAAATTATAAAATAAGTTGAACTTATAAAAAAGAAAATTATCGCAGAAAGGAAATACATGTAGCCAATTGATATTTGCTCACCTTCTGTGATGATTGTTTTTGATATTTCACCCTGATCTAATTTAATAAAATATGGCCAATCTAAATCGAGTGTCATCTGAGTAATTTCTTTTCTGATAATTCTCTCTAATTTGGATTTGCAAATAACTAAATATTTATTCGATATAAAAAAAATAATGGATGATATTATTGAAAAAACAAGAAAAATAATAAGACCTTTAGTCAAAGGAGTTCCATCATTTATTACATCTTCATTTATTTTTAAATATTCTAAATTTCTAATTATTCCTGACAAATAATATATGGCAATAGTTTCTGATATTGCTCCAAATATTCCTGCAAAAATTGCTATTAAAGATTCCTTCCTTGTTTGTTTAAAAAATCCAAAATAACTCGATATTAATTCTTTAATCATTATTCTGATAGTAAGATTTGATTAATTAACTTAAATTATTGAATTTAGTTTTATTTTTTTCTTCTTCCAAAATACATTTTAAGCCTGCTAATAATATCCAAATTAATATACTTACCCTCCCATCGTAATAAGTTAGATCACTTAAATGACTAATAATAATTATTAGGAGTGAAGATATCCAGGCTTTATTAATATTTGATTCTGAATTTTGATTTTTTATAAAAATAACTTTCCATGATTTTATAAAAAGATAAGAAACAAAAAAGATAAGAATTAGTGCGGCTGGTATGCCATAAGTTTGAGCTATTTCTAAAGCCATATTATGCGTATGCCGAGCATTTTCAATACCTCCACTTAACATATAGAGAATTGGGAATGTAGCTGCACCCCACCCCCAAAAAGGTCTCTCATAAATCATATTAATTGCGCGCGCCCATATATCTAATCTTGGAAATTGAAACTTACTTAAGTAATTAGTTTCTAAAAGTTTCTTGAAAATTGTATCAGGAAAAAACTCTTGTAAACCAAATGATCCTAAAAAAGGAAGAGCATTCAATCCAGAAATTACAAAATATAAAAATCCTAAAATCAATAGAGAAATAATTAAGAATTTTGTACTTATCATTAGCACTGAGGCGATGATAATTCCTATTAATGAGTTTCTTGAATTTGTTAAAAGTATACAATAGATTGTTAAAGTTATTAAAGCAATAACTAAGCTTAAGTTTATTTTTTTATTTTTATTAGATTTTAATAATAAAAAACAAAAAGGTAATGATGATGATAACCAAAGTCCAGCATAATTTGGATTACTAAATAAACCTGCAAGACCTCCCAAACCTTTAATTGGTTTTAGATAAAAAACAAATAAACCAAAAAAATATTTAAAGGGCCCATATATTCCAAGCTTTTGCAAAAAAATACTTAAAATAACTGGTAAAAGACCTACAAAAATACATTTAGCAAAATTTATTCTTTTAGATTCTTTATTTAAGTATATTTGAAAACCAGAGAAAGCTAAAAAGAGTGGTATCCAATTTAAAAGGCTAATCCATAATGCAGATGGATTCCAAGATTGCTCTTTTAAAACTATATAAACTGGACTATTAACTAAGGTTGTCGAGATTTTTATAGAACTTATTATTAAAATTGTAGAACAAATTATTAATAGATAATTATATATATCTTTTTTGAAAATGTTATTTTTCTTTATCAAGCTTATTACCAGAGATATTAAATAAAAAATCCCAGCAAGGAAGTTCGTAGTAGCTAGCAATCCAGTGCCTATATAGAAACAAATTTGTCCAAATTCTATTGAGTTAATTTTTATTTTTGTTTTAATTAAATTAGCCAGCATATTTATATCAATTAGTTTTATAATACCCTAAATACTAAAATGCATAGCATTTAACAGGAACTAACTAGTTTTCTTGAAAAGCACCTCTCAAATTAAATTGCATACATGTGGTAATGCAACTCTAATTGTTGAAAAAAACAATAAGCCAATATTAGCTACAGATCCATGGTTACATCACCATACGGCATATTTTGGTTCATGGGCAACAACTTATAAGATTCCTGATTTTCATATTAATCTGCTTGAGAAAGTTCCTTATATATGGATTTCTCACTTCCATCCTGATCATTTAAATTTAAGAAGTTTATTAAAAATAAAAGCAAGAGGAAAGAAAATTTTATTATGTTATCAACATTCAAATCGAATGGCTAATGATTTAAAAAATGCAGGTTTGGATGTGACTATTTTACCTTCACGAAAATATATTACCTTAGAAGAAGATATAGAATTAGCTACTTTCCCTATTCTAAATACTGTTGATTCTGGATTGATAATTAAATGCAAGAATAATCTTATTGTTAATCTAAATGATACATTTTGTGATCCTTCTAAGAATTTTTTAAAAAAGGAAATCTCAAAAAGTAAAAACTCGCTTCTATTGAAATTAGCAGGTTATGGAGATGCCGATATGATAAATATCTTTGATAAGCGAAATAACTTTATAGAACCTATTGCCTCTTCAAAACCTGCCCCTGGATTATTATTGACAGCACAAGCTGAAAAAATTAATTGTACTCATGCTATGCATTTCAGCTCTTTTCACAAATATGTAAGATCAGACTCATTATGGGCAAATAAATATACTACTCCTAGATCAGATTTAAAAAGAGGTTGGAATGAAAAAATAGGTTATTTTGAGGAGTTTTCTTCTTTACTAATAAATGAAGATGGATTTCAAAAGATTAACTCATCTTATCCTGAAGATAATAATATAGAAATTAAAGAGCCTTCAAAATTTGGAGATGATTGGAATCAAAACTTAAAAAGTGATGAATCTAAATTAGTAAAGGATTATTTAAATACTATTGAAAAGATTTCAAATAATTCTTTTTTAATTAAAGTTGGCTCCAAAATAATAGAATCTGATATTAAATTATCTAAATTAAAAAATAGTCAAAAATTTATATTACATGCGCCTAGAAAAAGTTTAATTAAGGCAATAAAATTTAATATATTTGACGATTTACTTATTGGTAACTTTGCCCGTTTAATTATCCCTTTAAATAATAATTTTAATTATAGAAATTTACTTAAAATACCATCTAAATATATTGATAATATTGGGATAAAAGACGCTAATGAATTAAAAGAATTTCTATGGCTATATAGAAATTCGTATGATAATATTTTTGTGCAATTAAAGTCGGAATTAATGCAAAATTCTCGTGATCTTATTATTTCAAGATTAAAAGGTCGAAATAAATTACTTGTTAAATTAAAAGAGTTCTATCAAAAATTTTAATTATATAAATAATATTATCAAATTTTAATTTATTTAAATTATAAATTTTTAAATAATTAAATATAATTAAAACTGAAAATAAATAAATGAGTTCTGTGTATTAATAAATATCAAAGCAAAGCTTAAGGCTAGTATAGTTCCTAAAAAATTGATAAAAATATTATTTGATATGTAATTAAAATATTTTGAGTTATAAATAAAGCCAAATGAAAAGGTAAAAACAGAAAATATAAATACTATTAAATAATAGTTCTCTTGAAAACCTAGAGATGTTTTATCAACTCTTAAAAGATTTGAATATAGATGATTTGCTTGTTCCCAACTTGTAGATCTAAAGTATATCCATGTTGACATTAATGAAAATAAGGTAATTAACCAAGAAATAAATTTATTATTGATAATAATTTTTAGAAATTTGAAATCAACATTTTTAATTATTCTATGAATAAGAATTAAAATGCCATTAAGTGTTCCCCAAATTGCAAATCTTAAGGAAGAACCATGCCACAAACCCATTAAGCTCCAGGTGATTAATAAAGGAATTGAACCCATTAAATACAATGGAAGTATTTTATTTAAAAAAGAATATAGATAATCTCCAACCCATTTAGAGAGAGATATATGCCATTTTCTCCAAAACTCTGTTGCAGATATTGATGAATATGGAAAAATAAAATTTTCTTTAATATTTAAACCTATTATTTTTGATACACCAATAGCCATATGAGAATATGCACTAAAATCAAAATAAATTTGCAAACCAAATCCGAATGCCATAGTCCAAGTATCAAAAAAACCTAAATCAAAATAGTTAGTTTCAAAAGCTATATCATTTAAATTTGCTAATTCATCAGCTAAGCAAAGTTTAAGAAATAGACCGTAGCAAATTCTATTAAATCCATTTCTGATATCAATATAATTATTGATTAATTTTGGCTTCGAATTCTTGTTAAAAAATTCACTTGGTCTTAATATTGGGCCGGCTACTAATTGAGGGAAATAACTAACATAAAGTAAATAATCTGAAAAACTAGGGATTTTTTTTATCTCTCTTTTATAAGAATCAATAGTAAAAGATAAAGTCTGAAAAGTATAAAAACTTATTCCTGCAGGTAAAATTATATTTTTAACATAAATAACAGATAAATTATTTCCAAGCAATCCTAAAATATTAGAAATAAAATCCTGGTATTTAAATATAATAAGTAATCCAATATTTATAAATATGCTTATTAATAGTAAACAAATTCGGTATGAATTTATTTCTTTTTTATTCTCTATTAATTCTTTTGATACAAAATAATCGCTTATTGCGCTAATCAATAAAGGTATTATGAACCAAGGAGTATCAAATGAATAAAATATTAGAGAAAATAAAAGCAAATATTTATTTGCAATATTTCTGTTTATTTCTTTTATTATAGGGTAACTAAGAAATATTATTGGTAGAAAAATTATTAAAGATGTAATTGAATGAAAAAACATTATTTATAATTTAGTAAGTATTAAATTTAGCCAATATGTCTAAAAATTTTTTAGACATAATAATATGTCCTTCTGGTTTGAAATGCATAAAATCAAGTTCTTTTTTACCTCTCAGAAAACTAGTACTACTTTTTTGTCCCCATAATTTATCAGGTACTAAAGTTTCTAGATTAAAAAAACTGCAATGATTTTTGTTACATAAATCTTTAAAATCGGATTTGAATTTTCTATATTCTTTAATATCATATGGAATTCTTTTTTTGCTCTCAAAGTGCAGTAAAGGAGGAATATAAATGATAGTTTTGGTTTTATTTTCTTTTCTTAAATTAAGTATTTTTCTCATTGCATTAATATTTGTTTTATATGATACTTCTCTAATATTTCTTACTGATTCTGGCTTTATATTGAATATAAAATTTCTTAATCTGTAAATATCTAATCGAAAATTTTTATTCATATTACTAAGTAAACTAAATATCAAAAGGTTTGATTTAATTTTCTTATTTGTAATTTCTAGATTACTATATTTTGAATTTTCTATTTCTTTATTTTGATTAAGGAGAAAACATTGACTTTTATCATATTTATTTATCTCACTTCTAACTCTTTCATTCCTTGTATCATCAAGAAAAACTGGGATGATAAGTATTTCAAGATTAATGTTACATTTATCCAATAAAAAATTAATTTTTTCAAATTCAACAATATTTGCATTTGGAAACCATATTCCTTTTATATTTATTTGCTTATTTAATTCAAAAAAGTCTTTTTGCAAAAGTGATACAAAACTTTTAGAGCCCTCATTAAAGTCGTTAACTGCTCCTGTTTGAGAATTCCCAAAAAAAAGAATATTCCTTTTACTTAACTTGAAATCATTAAAGATTTTTTTTATACAAGAAATATCTTCAGATCCTGCTTTACATAATGACTCATCATTATCAAATGTAGAAGCCTGCATAAAGCCAGGATCTATTTTATCTTTATTTCTAGTAATTCTGTAATTATAAATTGATAGTATGAATGATGTAGAGGAAATGATTGTTATAAAGTATAAAATAATAGATTTATTGTTTTTGAAAAATTTAATCATTATCCCAGAAATATTTTTATTGTTAATATAAACATTCTTTTAATTTATTAGCCCAAATTTCATGTCCTTTTTTACTTAAGTGCACCCCATCAACATATAAATCTTTTTCATATTCAGGAAGAATATAATCATATAGATTACAAGTTTTTGTAATAATTTTTATTTTAGAAATTTCTTTAAGAAGTTGATCATATTTTTTGACTTCTTTTAATTGCGCTTTATCATCAAACCATTTCTTTGGTGGAGTGATAATAATATTAATTGGATATTCTGATTGTTTTAATTGTATTTTTAATTCATTCCAGACTGTATTTCTTTGCGTTTCTAATATTTTATCTTTATTTAAATAAGATAAATTATTAGATTGATTTTTTTTTGAATTTTTTAAACTTGGTAAAAAGTATTTCTTGTTAATAAATCTGACTATTTCATTTATTGCTGATGGTTCTCTAGGAGGGAAATCCCAAAATGGAGTATCACTAAATGATTTTATATTTCTTCTCTCATCACCTGGTAAAATAACTAGAATAAAAGAATAAGGTTTTCTTTTTGAATATAATTTAAAGTTTGCTATAAATCTGCCCATATTTAAAACTCCCCATGCATTCAGGCCATTATTTAAGCAATAAAATTTTTCATTTAATAATTCACAAAATTTAGTTGAAAACAATTCAGTATTATCAATATAAGATCCTCCATATGTAACACTATCGCCTACAAATACTAAAAATTTCTTATTTAATTTTAATTCATTACTTGGATCTACTCTAAAGCCTTCAGCATCAGTTGAAACTAATGATCTCCCTCTTCTGAGTTTTGATTGGTTTGGCTTTAATCTATATCCAACTAGTGGATCAGAATCGTAAATTAAGGGATTACCTAAACCAATTCTTTTACCAAATATTTCTGATAAGAATATTGCTAAAAAAATTGAGAAAAAACTAATTGTTAGGTTTACAATATGTTTTTTATTAATCATTTTAAAAATATCTTTTTCAATAATCTATTTCTTAATAATACATTAAGAGTAACTGGGATTCATGTTTTTAAAAGAATTTGAATTTTAGCTAAAAGAAAGGAAGTAGGAGATATTGTAGTTTTTGATTATCTTATAAAAGACTTATTTCCAGGAGTCTGTAAAGCATTAGAATTTATAGAAGATAATTTTCCATATGAAGCCGAGAGAATGAATTTCAAACCAAAAAAAATAGGTTATGCTATCGCAAGTAATTCCAAATCTTAAATGATAAATTTATATTTATTAATAGTCGCTTGTTAAAAGTTCTAAATAATTAGAAAAAATGGCTTTTAGGATTTAAAGTAATTAAATACAATATGAAGATAAAAAATATTTATGAGGATTCTAGTAACAGGTTCAGCGGGATTTATAGGTTTTCATTTAAGCTTAAGACTTTTAAAAGAGGGCTTTTCTATAATCGGTTATGATAATTTAAATGATTATTATGATAAAAATCTAAAGGAAGCTAGGTTACAAGAATTATTATTAGCAAAGCAAAAATATAATTTTGATTTTAACTTTGTAAATGGGTCATTAGAGTCTCTTGATTCTTTAGAAAAAGTATTCAATGAATATAATCCATATTGCGTAATTAATCTTGCGGCTCAAGCAGGAGTTAGATACTCTCTAGAAAATCCGTTTTCTTATATTCAATCAAATATTGTGGGTTTTGAAAATTTAATTGAGCTTTCTAAAAAAAATGAGGTAAAAAACTTTCTTTACGCTAGTAGTAGCTCTGTTTACGGTGGAAATACAAAAATGCCTTTTAAGGAAACTGATCCAGTAGGTCATCCTATTAGTCTTTATGCAGCAACAAAAAGAGCAAATGAACTTATTGCTCATACGTATAGTAATCTCTATAATTTGCCTTCCACTGGCCTAAGATTTTTTACCGTTTATGGACCATGGGGGCGACCTGATATGGCATTATTTTTATTTACAAAAGCGATTATTCAAGGCAAGCCAATAGATGTTTTTAATAACGGTGAAATGATGCGAGATTTTACATATATAAGTGATGTAGTTGAAAGTATTTACAAGTTAATTCAAAAACCAGCATTATCAGATCAGTTTTTTGATAAAGCTAATCCAAATTTAGCGACAAGTTGGGCACCTCATAGGATTTTTAATATTGGCAATTCTAAACCAACAAAATTAATGGAATATATAGCTGCAATTGAAGAATGCTTAAATATTAAAGCAAAAATTAATTTTTTACCTATGCAAATGGGGGATGTTAAAAAAACTTATGCAGATACAGAAGCTTTAGAATCTTGGATTAACTTTAAACCTAATACCTCTATTAAAGAAGGGGTTAAGAAATTTGTTGATTGGTATTTAGAATTTTATAATCAATGATTTTGAAGTAATTAAATTTTTTATGCGTTATCCTGATTTTAAAAATTGTAAGATAGCTATTCTCGGTTTGGGTTATGTAGGTTTACCTCTTGCATTAGAATTTGCTAAAAGAAAAAAATGTAGTTTTTCTGGAAAGAGTTTAAGTAGAAAGGTGATTGGTTTTGATGTTAAATTATCTAGAATAAAAGAACTTGAGAATAATCTTGATAAAACATGTGAAACTGATTTAGAGGATTTAAAAAATATAAAAAACCTTTCTTATACCAATGATCCAAATAAAATAATAAACTCAGATGTCTTTATAGTTACCGTTCCCACTCCTGTAGATGAAATTAAAAAACCTAATTTAGATTTTTTAAATAAAGCGTCATGTTTAATCGGTGAGGCTTTAAAAAAAAGAAAATCAGAATATCTTCCTATTATAATTTATGAAAGTACTGTTTTCCCTGGAGCTACTGAAGAAATATGTGCGCCTCTAATAGAAAAAGTTTCAGGATTGGTTTATAAAAAAGATTTTCTTTGTGGTTATAGTCCAGAAAGGATTAATCCAGGAGAAAATACAAAAAAACTAAGGGAAATTATAAAAATAACAAGTGGTTGCAATCCCTTATGTGCTACCTGGATAGATAATCTATATAAATCGATTATTGTTGCTGGTACCTACTCTGCACAAAGTATTAAAGTTGCAGAAGCCGCTAAGGTTATTGAGAATACACAAAGGGATTTAAATATTGCTTTAGTAAATGAACTTTCCATTATTTTTAGTAAATTAAATATTGATACTTTAGATGTTTTAGATGCAGCTTCAACAAAATGGAATTTTGCAAATTTTCGTCCTGGTTTAGTTGGAGGACATTGTATTGGTGTAGATCCTTATTATCTAACTTGGAAGATACAACAAGAGGGTTACAAGCCTGAAATGATCCTAGCAGGTAGAAAAGTAAATGAAAAAATGTCTAAATTCTTTTTAGAAAAAATTATAAATTATATGTCTAAAATTAAAATTAAAATTAAAAGTCCCAAAATGTTAGTTTTAGGTTGTAGTTTTAAAGAAGACTGTCCAGATATTAGAAACAGTAAAGCTATAGATTTTATTATTAGAGCTAAAAAAAAAGGTTTTTTTGTAAATATATTTGATCCTATTGCGGATATTTCAAATTTAGATTTACAATTAAAACAAAATATAGTCTCGATATTTCCAGAAAATAAAAAATATGATGTTTTGGTACTTGCTGTCGCACATAATCAATTTAAAAAAATATCTTTAAAAAATTATTATAAAATTTTAAATAAGAAAGGATTTATTTTTGATATTAAAGGAATTCTTGAAAAAAAAGAAAATATTTTAAGGCCTTAAATAAAACTATTTTTTATTTAATTTTGAACTCATTTATTATCCAATAATTTATATCTTTTATAAATCTTTTGCACCAATCATCTGGATTGTAAAGAGTTGACATTAAAGAGAAGGCTTTTTCAGAAAATCTTTTATTTAAATCCTGATCATTACATAAACGATTAATACTTTCATACCATGATTTTTCAGAATAACAAAGATATCCTGCAGTCTCATCTCCTAATAAATGATGAAATGAACCACCAATTTCGGCAACTACTGGAATCTTCAATTGGTGAAAAATAAATGCTCTTGAAGCATTAGAGGTATTTTTATATTGCATTAAATAATCATTACGAAGAATCCTTTTTTTTATTATAAATTGTGCAACTTTATTTTTTAAGAATCCAGTGTAGTGACTCGAAGGACATATCCCAACAGTTGAATTTGATATT
>Ga0310343_10002091_pt1 | contig 10456 bp, 14 predicted proteins | sample HC15DNA2025_MG_FD_203519 | JGI IMG/M metagenome (GOLD analysis project Ga0310343, IMG submission 203519) | Marine microbial communities from station ALOHA, North Pacific Subtropical Gyre - HC15-DNA-20-25_MG | ecosystem: Environmental > Aquatic > Marine > Oceanic | place: Pacific Ocean: North...
ACGAATCTTCAATCGAGGCCATCATCAAAATAAGAGCCGGCTCTCTGAGTACAGCCAAAGCAACTGCAGATGACATTCTGGCGTGTCTTGGTGTTGCAACTGTCGCAAACGAGATTTTGGAAGATTGAGACTTGAAGAAACCCGGTACCAATACATGATTATTTATCTGATGAACGAAAAAAAATACACTTCTTCATAATGTCCCTTAATTCAAAAATTGCCATGAATGCAGGACAGATACTAGTGTTCTTGATTGGAAGTTACGCATCTTTTGCAATAGCGGTAATGGTTGCAACTCCAATCATGGCCTAAAGAAATACAAGAAATACAAGCCTCTAGGACGGTTAAATTAACCCTTCACAGACGCACATGCATGGGTCTACCCCACGACAGGTCCCATTTACTTTGGACCAACGCACCCACGGCGCGATTCATCCAATCTATTGACAGGTGGACCAAGGCACTGATTGATGACGATCCATCTGCCGAAATTTCAACCCAAAGAAATCGAGCTATTGCAAGAATAATCGCAAAGGGACCAGGCATATTAGCAGGCCAACCTGTTCTGAATCATCTCTTTTCCAAATACTGCCAAAATTATCACATGACGTGGAATTTTTCAGAAGGTGACGAATTCAAAGTTGGAGATGTCATATTAACGATAGAAGCGGATGGGACAGAAATTTTGACTGTTGAACGTACTGCTATGAACTTGATTACCAGAATGAGCGGAATCGCTACCAATACGTCGAGATGGACCGAGACTCTCAATCAGGTCGCTATCGCAGCAACAAGGAAAACAATCTGGGGGGTACTCGACAAATGGGCCGTACACACAGGCGGCGGCTTGACGCACAGGATTGACAGATCAGATGCCCCTATGATAAAAGAAAATGACATTGCACTATCCAACCTTTCTCTGACTGAGCAGATTTCCAATGCTACCCTTAACAGTGATTTCGTGGTCGTCGAAGTCGTCTCAATTGAACACGCGCTTTCTGTGGCAAGGGTATGGAAGAACAGCATCCAAAAGAACAACAAAATCGAACCCCTGACACTGTTAATCGATAACTTAGGCCCCGAGGGATCTTATGATGTTGCAAATCAACTGGAAAATGAGGGTCTTCGAGACGGACTTGTTCTGGAGGGCTCCGGCGGTGTGCAAATGAACGAATTAGTCAGATGGGCGAATTCAGGCATGGATGTCATCTCCTCAGGAGCACTAACAATGAAGTCCCCACCGATCGATATGACGATGCTAGTGGAGGTGGATGGATGACTATTCATGAGGACCATCCTAGAAGAGAATCACTACTGTCAAGGCAAATAATTGTTGATGCTCAAAATAATGGCCTTCTGGCAGATTCTGCGTTAATCGCACATGGAAGAGGTGAAGCATTCGATTATCTTCTGGGGGAGCGAACCATCCCCTCAGCCGAAAGAGCAGCAATAGAATCTGTAAATCGCCTTGCAACTGCACATCATCCTGTGATTTCTCTGAATGGTAATTCAACAGTACTTGCCGGTAGAGATGCAGTGAAGCTGGCCGCTTTGATAGGCTGCAAAATCGAGATCAACATATTCTATAGAACAGAATCGAGAATGTCTCTTCTCTCCCAGGCATTGGACCTCATTAAGATCGAAGCTGCCTCTGAAAGCCCAGTTGAGGGCATCCCCCCTGAAGTTTGGTCTCAACAGGTCGCTAAAGTTGAGATTCTCGGCAAGAATCCCGATACACAGATACCTGGGTTAGAGGGCCCAAGGGCAAAATGTTGCAGTGGAGGAATTCTCGCCGCAGACGTAGTACTGGTGCCGCTCGAGGATGGAGATCGTTGCGAAGCACTAATTGAGATGGGAAAACAAGTCCTTGTAGTGGATCTAAATCCCCTCTCCAGAACGGCAAGGACTGCCACTGTGACTATTGTCGATAACGTCTCTCGTGCATTCGAGGGAATGGTCAGAAACGCGGCCGGACAACCATCAGCCCCCGACCCAATGTGGGATAATGACGCAATCCTGATAGATGCAATCAGCACAATAGGAAAAGCAGCTGCGAGATCCTTCAGTCAAGAGAATTAACCAAACTTCAACTTCAGCAATTTTTGAACCCTAGCGGCCACAGCATCACCCACCTCGGAGGTAGTCGATGATCCACCGATATCATAGGTCTTGGGGCCATCAGATGAAAGGATACCCGAGATGGCTTCTTGCAGAATATTTCCGCATACATCCAAATTCTCGTCAGAATGCCGAATGGCTAAGTTTTCCAACATCAATTGCAGAGACGAAAGCATTGCGACTGGGTTGACTATATTCTTCCCCGCATGTTTTGGGGCAGATCCATGAACAGGTTCGAACATCATGTGTTTGTCACCAAGATTTGCTGATGCCGCCATCCCCATCCCCCCTTGCAGGACTGATGCCAGATCGGTGGCTATATCTCCAAACATGTTCGGTAGAACAACGACATCAAGATCCTCAGGGTCCCGAACTAACCACATTGTGAAGGCGTCAATGTAAGCCTCCTTAGCATTAACATCGGGGTAATGCTCGGATATCTCCCTGAATATGGCACGGAATAACTGACATCCCCGAAGCACGTTCGATTTATCCACACAAGTCACGCTCTGTGACTTACCAAGCTTCTTTGCCCGACGCTCGGCAAGGTCGAAGCAGAATCTATGGATTCGTTCACTTCCTGTCCTAGATATCGGTCGAGGGTCCCAACTAACCTCTCCCTTAAGTCCGGGGAACTTCTCAATAACGAGCTTCTCGTCCTTTTCCCCTATCGCAGATTGGGCCATTCTCCTTAGGAGTGAGTGATACAAACCCTCTGTATTTTCTCGTACCATCACTAGGTCAACAAGAGAAGAATCCCATACTTTCTTGTGGACGCCATGCACTTTGTGAAGAATACCTTCGTAGAGTTTCACAGGACGAACGTTCGCGTATAGATTCAACCCTGACCTAAGGCCAAGAATCACCTCCCCTCCTGCCACGTCTCCATTTGGAAGTCTAGCATCCGGCCAACCGATGGCTCCAAGCAGAATAGCATCGCTATGATCGCGACAGATTTCAAACGATCCTTCGGGCCATTGTTCACCCGTTTCGAGGTAGTGTTGGCCGCCACAGGGAATCTCCCTAATTTCAAATTCTACTGGCCCATAATTCTGAATCACATCTAGTACTTTCAGCGCCTCACGCATCACTTCTCGACCGGTCCCATCTCCCGGGAGTACGACTATGCGGTACGCGGTCATCGTCCTTCCCAGAATGAAGTCCTTCATCAAGCAACCCCTGAGAAACAGAAGATGGGATTATGCACATTGTTCATAGACGTCCATGCAGAAACAGCCTTTCATGGGTGAAGGTGGATCCGCCGATGGTAAGTCTCCAATAGACATAGCCGGGTTGCCAAATTCGATAGCCATGCTTTGCGATACGATGCTGAGAATCGACCCTGAATGGAGTCTTGACAGATGGCTGGACAAATGTGCCACAGAAGAACTTGAATTAGCTTCGTCGCATCTCGGAAGGGAGAAAATGCGACTAGAACAGCGACTCCGAAGAGTGGAAGATATTGCACGCCAACTCGGGAGAACCCGAGAAGCCAATATGCTGACTCAGAATGACCCTTTTCAGAGAAACCTATTCGATGTATATGACTCAGAATTACCCGATAACGAGCAAATTGGAAAAATACTGGAGGAGGCAGCCAAAGCCACAACCATCCTCCCACAGAAAGTGACTGATGATGACCCCCTACTCGCCATAACAGCTGCAATAATTTTGGACATGGCCGAAAATGCCCATGCTGAGGGTTCTGATAGCATCAGCTGGGAGGAGGTAATGGAGGAATTGATTCCCGGAGGAATCTCAGAAGAGGAAGTTGACGAGGCTTTCGCTCACCTTATTCAGAATGAACAATTAATCGAATTTTCATTCGGAAAATTCACGATTAACGATGTCCGTTGAATCGTTCAAAGTACTGAGTTTATGGGATGGATTCTAGAATTCTCAATATCAGAGTTGATGCAAGATGTTAATTCCTATATCCTCTCTACTTAGAGACATACTGTCCAGCATAGCCGCGGTGTAAGGAGATTCAATAAATGGGAATTCATCCAAAAATAGGCATAACAGGATTGCCAAAATCAGGCAAGTCCGCCGTTCTGGAGAAGGTCGTTGAAATGATGATCAGCGAGAGAACTGAGGAACGTAGAACACGGAATGAACGTTCTCAAGATCGTCCGATCATTGGAGGCATGAGAACGGAGCCGATTCTTGAAGATGGAGTCAGAGTCGGCTTCGAATGCGTCGACATAATTACCGGAGACAGGGCAGTAATTGCACACAAGGACATAGATTCTCGACAAACAATTCTCGGCATGGGGATTGATCCTACAGGACTTGACAAAGTCGCCGTCCCAGCGATTGAACGAACAGTCGAATCATGCGAGATGCTAGTTATCGACGAGATCGGAAAATTCTCCGTCGAGTCCGAGGCTTTTGTTGAAGCAGTCCGCGCCGCTCTGGAATTTGATATGCCAACCGTCCTGACACTGCATAAGAAATCTCGACACCCTCTCCTCCAAGACATTCGGAGGAGAGATGATGCCAGAATTCTGGAAGTAACGCCCGTCAATCGTGCATTATTGCCATACAAAGTGCATAAGTTAGTCCGTGAGACCTATTGACCTTATTGATTGAGAACCCAGCACTCAACCCGATAGTCATATGGACACACCTGCCGATCGGGCCTCTCGAATCCTCTTCGGCTTCTCCGCATCGCTCCTCCTCATAGTCGCACTTGGTCTGCGAAGCGGCTTCGCTTCAATCGATAATTGCGAATCAGACTGCATCTCCGACTTACCAGTGGTCACAGCCCTACTTCTCTCAGCCATAGTATCCCTGTATGTATGCTGGGCTCTGAGGACCTCAATCGCTGTCCCATTTCAAAAATACCTACATTCAATCTTCTTGAACGAATCTGAAGCAGACTTGTGGAATCGCCTGGAAGGTGAGAGAATAGAATCTGATGACATCGGAAGAATGTCAAAATCATGGGCCAAGCTAGAGATCGGTCTTGGAACGGAAGAATCCGAGTGATTAAGCGAAAACTTGACTCCCCTCCGGCTTCCGTAGGGGTTCATGTCTTCTATCCCTGAAGATCTCAGCTACACCGAAGAACATGAATGGATGAGGGTATCTGATGGAGTTGCCACGATTGGAATTACCGATTATGCGCAGGATGCTCTGACCGACGTTGTCTGGGTTGAATTGCCGATGGTCGGTGATCTGGTCATATCTATGGAGGCCTTCGCAAGCGTAGAATCGGTGAAATCCGTGTCTGAGATATATGCGCCAATTTCAGGAGAGGTGGTAGAAGTCAACGAAGAGCTTGAAACAACTCCAGAGGCCATAAATGAAGACCCATATGGAAATGGATGGATATGCAAAGTCAGATTGGAGTCAGAAGAAGCCTCCAAACTCCTGAATGCTGAAGAATACAGGGCACTCATCGGTGATTGATTCATGTCTCTAATCCACCTGTATGTGGATGGATCATGCGGAGATAACAGAAATGTAACGAACGAAACGATAGCTGGCTGGGGAGTCTGTATAGTGTCCGGTGATTCCGGCACAGGGCGCGGCCAAGGGCAAGTAATCGAAGAGATGAGCGGGAGAGTGATCACCGACCCAGATGCCGCAGGGTACATCGGCGCCTCTGTCGGTTCCAACAACACCGCCGAGCTTTCTGCGATAGCCCATGCACTCAGATGGCTTTTGATAAACGGCGAAGAGAGCCCCGCGAGGATAAGATCAGACTCATCATACGCATCTAACTTGGCGACAGGGGCATGGAAGCCCAAGACCAACAAAGAAATCGCATACAGGGTGAGGGAGTTATGGATCGAATGCGAATCTGCCAGGCCCCTTTCTGTCGAGCACGTGAGGGCGCACCGAGGACACCGTTGGAACGAACGTGCAGATCATCTTGCCTACAGGGCAATGGAAGGAAGAAACCCAGAACCACTTCAATTCTGGAAGCCAGGTGTAAGATAATCAAGACTCACTCAGATACCCTGAACTGAGTATTGCATAAGTCCCCTGCAAGACCATCAGCGCACCTACCAAATTCAGAATTAAGCCACCTGCAGGGGGAAAGGGGCCAGATGCATACAAGAACCATGTGCCCAGCATCACCATCAATCCAACAATTGTCACTTTCATGCCTCCGCTTCGAACATCCTTCCAAAGCCTCAACCATGGAACAACCCCCTTCTGTTTGAATCTCCAACGATACCAAGTAAGATACAGTGAAGCGACTCCGATCATGCCCAGAACCCCGAGAGAGAACGAATCATCATTCCAAGGTCCATTGGGAGCCCATCCGATGATGAGCACATCAATCATGATAATCAATCCGAAAATACCCATGCCTACCCATGCGGCATCCTCCTCCATGACCCTCGATTACTGGTCTACCTCATGATATCACGGGTTGCAGGCGCTTAACGGGCATTCATACAGGCACCCACCTACACAAATGCATGCGTGACCTACTTGCACCTCTTCACGATCATAAAGGTCGCAAGACGCCCAGCGAGGCATCAAGGGTTTGGTTCATCTTTGTCATGACCGTCAGCCTAGCTGTTGGTTTAACCGTCTCCGGCGGCGATATAGTGATTGGATCTGCCTGTGGACTTGTAATGGCCACTGCATTGCTGAACGTTGGTTGGTTCCTACTCAATACCATCGGCGAGGGACGAGAAACGGTTGCGTTAACTAAAGCAGTTACCCGGATGTCTGATATGAACGAGTCCGAGTGAAGGAACATGAGCGTAGAGTTCCGATGGGTCGGAAAACTCGATGCCGACCACCTTGATCTTAGATTCAGGGTCCTGAGGGAGGGCATGCCTCGTGAGACTGCAAGATATCCAGATGTGGATGAAGACTTGAGAACGAAGTTCGTCGGAGCATTCGATGATAACAAAATGGTTGGCTGTGCAACCCTACAATATGACCCAAAGCATGATTCTAATCTGAGAATAAGAGGCATGGCAGTCGAGGAAGATTATAGAAACAGGGGAATCGGGTCTAACCTCGTGGGAATGATGCAAGACTATGCTTCTAAATTAGATACTGGAATATGGTGCAATGCTAGAATAAAGGCCGTCACAATGTACCAAAAAAAAGGATTCATAATACGTTCAGAACTTTTTGAGATTGAGCATATCGGGATGCATTATGAAATGCATTGGAGCCCGGAGAAAGCTGGGATGGAGTAGAGTGAGGGAAAGTACCATGGTGAAAACAAATACACTGGACAAGGAAGATATCATCGCGATGATGGACAGAGTCAACTCGGTGCCGATGATGCAAACACTCAATCTGCAGATATTGCGTTTAGACCGAGGAGAATGCGATGCAAAGGTTCCGAGAACAGTAGAATGGGATGGCATATACGAGACAATGCACGGTGGCATTCTGGCTACGATAGCAGATTCAGTGACCTGCTGGGCAATACTCACCGAGATAGGGGCAAATGAGTTAGTTGCCACCACCGACTTCAATATTAGATTCTTGAGACCTTGTTTGACTGATGCGATATGCCATGCAAGAGTGATAAAATCCGGCAAACGCCTATGTGTAGCAGAAGCAGACTTGCTAGACACCTCAGGGCGAAAAGTTGCTGTCGCACAAGCAACCTATGCGCGCCTAGGCAATTGAATACGATACGAATGAACTAGAACAAAGTCAATGATCGAATGGAGGCCATCTAACTATTCAGCATGTTTTTGAATTCCAATATGTTCCCATTGGGATCTTCGAGGAAGAAAGTTTCCTGCTCGAATTCCGTGTCGATGAAACGTCGATACGGTCTTTCAAAATAATCAAAATCTGAATCCTCGATGCGATTCTTTAGTTTTTGAAACTCCTCCTTGGTTAGATGGGCCCCGAAATGTGGAACTGGAACTTTACCCATATCAACATCATGAACAACCGAGGGCAACGCTTCGACACTTTTGTGAAGAGTCAACTCATTTCCCCAGAAGTCAATATCAACCCAACGTCCCTCTTCTCGATTTCCCATGGGACAGCCCAGAAGACCGACATAGAAATTCTCTGATATTGACAAATTACCAGCAGGTATTGCAAGATGGAAAGTTGCACTCATATGAAAGACCCTCTGATTGTACTGTAGTTCGCCTGACTTACTATACAATTTTAAGACGCCTGTTTATATTAGGGGTATGGGATTCCTTAGGGTCAAATCCACGCCTGCCGCCATATTGTTATCGTTTACCGCCATTGTGTCTCTAATTTATGCGCTAAATTTCATGTTCTTCGCTGACTGTTATGTCACGGGCGGTGCCGGAGATTGCTTCACGATTCTTTCCAATGATACATCCGACGCAAGTAACTCATGGGGCAACGGTGGGCCTGAGACTGCTTTCAATGGTGTACTGATGTTCGGCATCTTCATCTCTACTGCAATCATCTTGAATGAGGGCGCTAAGGGCAAGTGGAGTACAATGATACCAGTCATTATTGGCCTTGCTACAATGTCGGCCGTACTCTGGCTATACTGGGGCGAAGACCTAGACTCTGCGACCACACCCAAGTATGTCACGCCCGTCCTGCTTCTTTCCTACACGGCGGCTTACTTCTTGTTGAGGGACGAGGATGAAGTTAATGACGGCCTCTCTGATTTCTCGCCCGGTCAGAATATCAAAGACACTCCTGCTTTCATTTCCCTAGTTCTAGTGGCGTTGATGGGCGGCTTCTATTGTCTCCGAGCACTATTAGATCCAGGTTCAGTGGCAGATCTGGTAGAAGCTGGGGCGCAAGCGGACGGCCTTGGCACGCCCTCTAATGTCACTGTGGCAGTCGGAGGCAGTCTATTCCTCGTATATTTCCTATGGACCCTCTTGACAATCTTAGACGGTGCAAGTGGCAAGTGGGCAATCATCCATCCAGGGATTTTCGCTTTGTTGGCAGCAACGATTCAGAGTTATGTCTCATACGTGGATGATGAAGCCCGAAGGACAATCACTGATACCACAATACAAGATGCAGTTGCGGGTCCACTTGCTCTGTTGCTCGTCTTGTTTAGTTACTACAGACTAAGGCCAGAAGGGATTGAAGATGGAATGACCTACTCTGGAGAAGAATGGCCTAACAAGGCAGAGGACTTCAATGTCATGGTAATTGGTTTCGCACTGGTCCTTGGTCTGTTGTTCACGTTGAACGCAGTAATGGGTTAAATTGTGGAGCACGAGCCGGGATTTGCACCCGGGTACACGGATCTGCAGTCCGTTGCATAGCTACTCTGCCACTCGTGCAGCATGTGCTCCAGCCTAGATTCCGATTTCAACACTTCCCGAACCTGAAATCCAGCACCCCAATGAGAATACCTTCATGGACGCCAAGCACAGCCCCCAGTTATGCCGCGCACCGCATCTAGATTCGAAGGCCTCGGAGTAGGGTTCGCACCGTACCTCCAACCCCCTCCTGAGGGCGTAGTGAGGTGGACTGTGGGAGAACCCGGATTTCCAACACCTAAGCCAATAATAGAAGCAGCCAAAGAACAGCTGGAGCAAGGTAGAACCAAGTATACCAGAGGACAGGGGTCGCCCGAATTATGCGATGCTGTTGCCAAGCACCTCTTGAAAACTAGCGGAATTACGACCACGGGTGAAAATGTACTCATAACCCCCGGAGCAAAACAAGCTCTGCTGTACGCCTACATGATTACTCTCAACCAGGGAGATGAGGCAATTCTACTCTCACCGTCTTGGGCTTCTTATGAGCCAATGATATCTCTCATAGGGTCCGTCCCAGTTAATGTTCCCGTCCACAGGACTGATTTCCATCCTGATATGGAAGCAATACGATCAGCAATAACCGAAAGAACACGGACCATCATGATCAATTCACCCTGCAACCCGACTGGCGCCGTATATTCCAGGGAAGAGATAGCCGAAATCGTTGAGATAGCAGTGGAAAATGATCTATGGATTATCTCAGATGAAATATATTCCAGACTCATATGGAACGGTGTCGAACACGTTTCCCCAGCAACAATAGAGGGAGGTGCTGAACGTACAATTGTGATCAGCGGATGGTCAAAAACTTGGGCGATGACAGGGATGCGTGTCGGTTTCTTAACCGGGCCAAGCACGGTAGTAAAAGCCGCCTTGAAATGTCAGGCCAACTCCGCGTCACATATACCTACATTCATGATGGAAGCGGCCAGAGTTGCGCTTGATTGCGATGATGAGGTTGAGGAATTTTCCATTGCATACAGGAAGAGAAGAGATTTGATGATGGGCGGACTTTCAGACATACCCGGACTGAGAATAGTAGACCCGGAAGGCGCATTCTACCTCTTCGTAGATGTTACAGGAACAGGGATGACAGACATAGAATTCGCTGACGGCGCGCTCGA
>Ga0310343_10002092_pt1 | contig 10455 bp, 9 predicted proteins | sample HC15DNA2025_MG_FD_203519 | JGI IMG/M metagenome (GOLD analysis project Ga0310343, IMG submission 203519) | Marine microbial communities from station ALOHA, North Pacific Subtropical Gyre - HC15-DNA-20-25_MG | ecosystem: Environmental > Aquatic > Marine > Oceanic | place: Pacific Ocean: North...
TAGAGTAAATTTTCAAAATAAGATATCAAAATATCAAGTTAACTTAAATTTAAGGATAGTAGATAAAGAAGCTTTTTGGATTAGTGCTAATATGTTAGTTCCAATAGCAAAACTTTTAATTACTGATAAGAAAATTATATTTTTTGAAAAATTCCAAAAGAATTTTTTTGAAGAAGATCTTGAAAATTTAAATACTTATTTAGGTTTTAACATCCAGTTAGAGACAATTAAAAATTTATTCATTGGAAGCCCATTGAGTGATTTCAAAAAATTTAAATTTGATAGAGTTGATAATGAAAAATTTTACAAAATATCTTATTCAAGCATTAATAAAAAATACAATTATGTTTATTCGTTTGACCCTAAAACTTTTTTAATGAATGAGCAAGTAATTGATATTGAAAACTTAAGTAAAAAAATAATAATTAAATATTTAAGATATCAAAAAATCGATTACAAATTTTATCCTAAAATTATAAATATCATTTTTGAAGATGGTAATGAAATCTCAAAAATTGAATTAGATTTTGAAAAAATAGATTTACCTAAAAAACTAAACATCCCGTTTAAGATTCCTGAAGGATATAAAAAATTAATTCTAAATGATTTATTTTAATTTTAAGCCTAATTATTGTTTGCTAATAACATTTTTTTTAAGCTTATATTTTTATTCTTTCTCTCAAATAACTAGTAGAGAAAAATTAGAAACTCAAAAAAAACAATTAGAAAATGAAATTTTAAAAATTAATAATTTATTGTTCTCAAACCAGAAGAAAAAAAAATCAACATTAGAGGAATTGGAGGATCTTAACTTTAAAATTAATGTTAAGAAAAAATTAATTAATTTGAGTAATAATCAAGTAAATGATTTGGAAAAATCCATAAAAGCTAATACTAATGAAATCAGGAAGTTAGAAAGTGATATAAATAAATTAAAAGATGAATATGCTAGGCTTATTTTAAAGTCTTATAAAAGTAAGTCTGAGATAAATAGGTTAATGTTTATTTTTTCATCAAAAAACTTTACACAAGCTTATAAAAGATCAAATTACATAAATCAATTTGCTGAATACCGAAAAAAACAGGCAGAACAAATTAAAATTAAATCAAAAAATATTGAAGATTTAAATTCTCAATTGAATAAGCAGAAGATTTCAATCGATAAGATTATAGAAGAAAATAAATTAATTAAAGATAGATATGAATTAGATATAAAATCTCAAAAAAAATTAATTGCTGTTTTAAAGAGAAAAGAAAAATCCTTCAAAAATGAAATAAAGAAAAAACAAAAGAGAGCAGATTTATTAGAAAATGAAATACAAAGATTAATTAGAATAGCAATTAATGAATCAAATAAAAAAAGTAGAATTAATAATATAAATGAGTTTAGTTTGACTCCTGAGGCAAAATTGATCTCGGAAAACTTTTTTTCAAATAAAGGTAATTTACCCTGGCCAGTTGAAAAAGGGCTATTGGTTCAATCTTTTGGTAAACAAAGACATCCGGTTGTAAGAACAACAATAATAAAAAGTAATGGTGTAACATTAGCAACTCCACAAAATGAAACAGTTAGAGCAATTTTTGATGGTTATGTTATGTCTATATTAACTTTTAAAGGCAGTAATCCCACTGTTTTAATTCAGCACGGAAATTACATCACATCATATAGTAATTTGTCAAAAGTCTATGTCAAAAAGGGTGACAAAGTTTCATCGAAAGAATCTGTTGGGGAAGTTTTTACAAACCCGTCAACTGGGAAAAGCTTACTAAAATTTAGTATTTTTAAATCCAGTCTTCCAATTAATCCTAAAGATTGGATTTATAGATTATAAATTTTAATTTTCTAAATACCATGCATCTTCCTCAAGGGTATATCTTAAAAAATAAAAAAGATTAAGAGCTTTCTTTTTAGAGCTAAATTTACCATATGCAACTCTGAATAAATCGTTAGAAGTAGAACTTATAATTTCAGCATTGTAACCTTGATTTAATAGAACATCAAGTAGTTTTTTAGCATTTTGTTCATTTCTAAAACTTCCAGCGATTACACTGAAAAAAGGATCAGAGTTTATTAATTTTTTTTCTTTTAAATTTATTTCAATTGGAATAGCATTAAATGATCCAAGATCAAAAGTTGCTTTTTGTACATTATTTTTAATTTTTTTTTGAGCTGCTTCGGTTGAGGCTATTCTTTTTTCATTAATGTAGTTATTAATGAAATAAAAACTAAGTATTCCAATTGAAAGAACTACTAAAAAAATCGCGACATATTTAAATGGAGAAAATTTATAAGAAACTTTTCCCGGTTCAAAAGATAATGGTTCGTTTTTATTATTTTCCATATTTACAAAGTTAGAGTTATTTATTGAATTAACTGTTTTTAAAATATCTATTTTGAAAGGTTCTAGTCCAAAAGAATTTAATTCAAAATTAAATTTATTGTATGGATTAAATATTATTTTTCCTTCTTTATCAGAAGAAAATTCACCAACACTATCAATTATAATAGGTACACTTTTTATTCGCTCTTTTATAAAATCAACTTGTTCATCTAATTTTTTTAATGCATTCTCATAATTTAGATTGTATTTTTTAGCTAAGAAATTTGTTAGAATCCCATCATTTTTAAAAAGAAGACTATTAAAAGAAATTTCTTTCTTTGGAGGAGAAAACAAACTTGAATTAGTGTCAATAGAAGATGGGGTATATCTAGTTAGAAGAGCTCCAAAATTAGGAATTATAACACATTCATACTTAATTAATAATTCCTTCAGGCTAGATGTTATTTCCATAAAATAAAGGTAGTAAAATTATTAAAAGCTAATAACCTAATTTTGATCTTATTCTTTTGAGGGTTTTTTTTGCTACGGATTTAGCTTTTTCAGATCCAATTTTAAGTTTAGACTCAACTTCCTCAGGATTTAATTTATATTCATTGAATTTTTCTCTTTCATTTTTAAAATTGTAAATAATTTTTTCAAAAAGTAACTTCTTTGCGTCTCCATAACCAATTGAACCCTCAATGTAATTTTTTTTCATATCCAATATTTCAGATTCATTTGCAATTAAGCTAAATATTTTAAAAATTGTACAAGAATGATAGTCTTTAGGCTCGGTTATGTTTTTTGAATCTGTTTGAATTTTCATAATTTGTTTACTCAAATTCGTATCATTATCAAAGATATTTATGATGTTATTCTTTGATTTACTCATTTTTTGGTTATCGATTCCAGGAATATAATCAGCATCTTTAGTTGTCATGGAATTAGGAATTTTAAATATTTCACCATAATGATTATTAAATTTAATTCCAATGTCTCTAGTAAATTCAATATGTTGTAATTGATCTTTGCCAACCGGTACAACATCTGCATCGTATAACAAAATGTCTGCCGCCATTAACATAGGATAAGTAAATAAACCACTATTTACATTTTCAAAATTAGCGGATTTGTCCTTAAATGCATGAGCCAGTTTTAACCGGTTATATGGAAAAAAGCAACTTAAATACCAAGATAATTCAGTTACCTCTGGAATATCACTTTGTTTGTAAAAAACTGTTTTTTCAGTGTCTATTCCACAAGCTAACCAAGCTGAAGCTGTTTCAAAAGTATTTTTTTTAAGAATATTAGCGTTTTTAATTTGGGTAAATGAATGTAAATCAGCTATAAATAAAAATGATTCTGATTCATTTTTTTTAGATAATTCTATCGAAGGTTTAATAGCACCGAGAATATTTCCTAAATGAGGTATACCAGAGCTTTGAATTCCTGTTAGTATTCTTTTCATAATTATATAAATTTATGTAAAAATTATTTTTTATGTAATAAAGATCAATTCTTTATTTTTGAATTATGTATTTAATATTTCAAAAGTTTTTTTTGATATTATGGAGAGCTTGGTTTTATATTTTAGCTTCTGTTCCAGTATTAATATTGTTTCCGATTTTAGCATCTTTGTGTTTTTTGAAAAAGGGTTACAACGGAATTTTTTGGATTGCAAGATATATTTGGTCACCATTTGTATTATTTGGGTGTGGGTTTTATCTGAGAATAAAGTATAATAAGCCATTTCCAAAAAATATTTCTCACATTTTAGTCTCAAATCATACGAGTTACCTAGACCCTTTTATTATGTTTAGAGTTTCAAAAACCCCTTTCGTATTTGTTGGTAAAAAAGAACTAAGTAAAATTCCTATTTTTGGTTTTATTTATAAAAGAGCAGCAATCCTAGTTGATAGAAGTGATACTGAAAGCAAAAAAAATGTTTATATCAAAGCAAAGGAAGTTATTAAAAATGGATATAATGTTTGTATATTTCCTGAGAGAAATTATTTAGATAATAAGCTTTTATTAAATACATTTAAAAGAGGTGCTTTTAAAATTTCTGTTGATCATAAGATTCCAATAATTCCTATGGTTTTTTTAGATTGTAAAAGAAAATTCCCTTGGCACATAAATTATGGTTTTCCTGGTCAATTGAGAGTGAAAACTTTTGAAACTGTAAATCCAAAAAATTTCAATTTTAAAATTGAAAACTTAAATAATCATATCAGAAAAATAATTTTAGATGGTCTAATTAGTGACCCTATTCAAAGTAATCAAAAAGCCATAGAGTTGGAAAAAAAATTATCTAGATCCAATTAGCCGATTCCACTTTATTATTAGTTAAATTTAAAAAACCGTGTTTTCCAAAAAAATCTCTCTGAGCTTGAATCAAGTTAGAATTTAAATTTCCAGTTGTAATCGACATCCAAAAATTATAGGCAGAAGAAAAGTTATCTATAGGTAAATTGTTATCAACTGAGTATTTTAACACTTTTTTTAATTGAGTTTCTTTCAATTTCATGTCATTTAAAAGAGAATCAATATCAAAAAGATTCTGGTTCTCTTTTAAATGATTTGAAACTACATTTAATAACTTTGAACTTAGAATACTTCCATTTGACCATATTTTTGATACTTTTGAGTTTTGTATTTTCCAATTATATTTTTTACTAGCTTCTTGAATTAGTTCAAATCCTTGATAGTGATTTATAATTCTTGCCATATACAACGCATCTTCTAATGCCTCAATTTTTATATCATTTGATGATTTTATTTTTTTCCTTTCAACAAATAATCTGGGTTTGTTGGAAATATTTCTAGATAGAACAGAAGAAATAGTTAGGCTATTGTATAAATCTAAATTTAAACTTTCAATTGCGCACCATTTTCCTGATCCTTTACTTTTTGCTTTATTATCAATTGAATCTAAAACATACTTTTTTCTGACATTTTTTTTAAGTAAAATTTTTCTTGTAGCTTCTAATAAATATGATCTATTTTTTCCTTTATTCCACGTATGAAAAATTTTTGAAATTTCTGAATAGTTGTATTTTAATTTTAAAATTGTAAATACTTCTGTTAGTAATTTCATTTCAGCATATTCAATTCCGTTATGAATCATTTTAATGTAGTGTCCTGAGCCAATACCTCCCATATATCCACAACACGGATCATTTGAAATATCTTTTGCACAAATTTTTTTAAACAATGTTTCTAATTTAATAGAAGTTTTTTTTGGTCCTCCAAGCATGATAGATGGACCATTTTCTGCACCCTTTGGTCCACCTGAAATTCCACAATCTATATAATATATATTTTTTTTTAAAAGTTTTTCTGATCTATCTTTTGAATTTTTGAAATATGAATTTCCACAATCAACAATTATATCATTATTATTTAAAACTTTTTTTAAGTTATAAATACTTTCATCAATGATATTTCCAGACGGAATTAATAAAAGTATTATTCTTGGTCTTTTTAAAGAATAGACAAAATCAGAGATATTAGTAAATCCCAATAGATTTTTTGACTTATATTCATTTAAGAAATTAGGTATAATATTCATTTCAGTTTTTGTAACCCTATTATAAACTGAAATAGAAATTTTATTTCTTATGAAGTTTTTTGCAAGTCCAGCGCCCATATTTCCTAAACCAAAAACCCCTAAAGTATTTTTTTTAATCATTTTTAATATTAAAAATTATCTTTTCAATAATTGTATCTATCTTTTCTTTAACATCTACATGAAGACCATAAGAAGGAATTTCTAAATCTTCAAATTGATATTTTAATAGTTTCTCATTCATAAAATGGTTTTTTCTTTTTTTAATTCTAGAATAAATTAATTTATATTTTGAATATAAAAAAACCCAAAAAAATTTTTTTTCACCTTGAATCAGTTCTCTATATTTTTCTTTAAGTGCAGAGCAAGAAACAACAATTAATTGTTCATCTTTACTAAATAATAATATTTCACTTTTAATTTTTTTTAACCAACAATATCTGTCATTATCACTCAAAGGTATACCATTTGACATTTTTTGAATATTTTTTTTGGGGTGTAGCTCATCTCCCTCTATAAATAGTCCATTTAGTTTTTTTGCAAGAATTTTACCTAATGTGGATTTACCAGATCCACTCACACCCATTAAAATAATTGTCATTTAAATAAATTAGTTGAGAGCTTTTAAAGTGTCCATAATTTTCTCTTCAAGTTCATCTAATAAGTCGGGATTTTCTAATAAAACTTTTTTAACAGCATCTCTACCTTGTCCAATTTTCGAATCTCCATAGCTAAACCAAGATCCAGATTTTTTTAGTAATTCATAGTTAACACCTAAATCAATTATTTCTCCAATTTTTGAAATCCCTTCACCGTATATTATGTCAAACTCAGCAGTTTTAAAGGGAGGCGCAACTTTATTTTTCACTATTTTAACTCTAGTTTTATTTCCTAATACTTCAGATTCTGTGTTTTTAATTTGAGTTGATCTGCGTATATCTATTCTAACTGAAGCATAAAATTTTAATGCATTACCACCAGTTGTTGTTTCAGGATTTCCAAACATAACACCTATTTTTTCTCTTAGTTGATTGATGAAAAAAACTGTACATTTAGTTTTGCTTATAGAGCCAGTTAATTTTCTTAGGGCTTGTGACATTAATCTAGCGTGAAGACCCATTTTTGAGTCTCCCATTTCACCCTCAATTTCACTTTTAGGAGTTAGTGCAGCCACGGAATCAATTACAATTAGATCAACGGCACCTGATCTGATTAGGTTGTCAGCAATTTCAAGTGCTTGCTCACCGTGATCAGGCTGCGAAATAATTAACTCTGTTATGTCAACACCCAATTTTTCAGCATAAAATCTGTCAAAAGCGTGTTCTGCATCGATAAAAGCAGCAATACCACCTTTTTTTTGACATTCAGCTATTGCATGTAAGGTCAATGTAGTTTTACCAGAAGATTCGGGACCATAAATTTCAATTACTCTTCCTTTTGGATAACCTCCAGTACCCAGAGCGATATCAAGGCCAATTGAACCAGATGAAATGACTTCTACTTCTTCGTTTACTTCATCTCCTAGTTTCATCACTGAACCTTTTCCATATGTTTTATCTAATTTGTCCAAAGTGATTTGAAGAGCTTTAAGTTTTGCTTCTTTGGTATTTGACATAGTGTTGTGTTTAACTTTTGGCGCTAAGTTAATATATCTATATATTATTTTCTAAAATTTATTTATAGTATTATTAACAATATTCATTGTTGAATATTCTAAAGTTAAATTTAATTGAAAGTTGTATTTTTGATCAAAACTAAAGTTAATTTAATGTCTTTACACAATAAAAAAAGTTCAATAGAATTGAAAAAGAGTCTTGAAAAAAATAAGTTTCCAAGAGTAGTACTTTCTTTTTACAGATACTTTGAAATAAAAAATGTTGAATTATTTAGAGATTATTTATTTATTAATTTAAAAAAAATAAATGTATTAGGTAGGATTTATCTTGCAAAAGAAGGAATAAATGCTCAAATTTCAGTGCCAAAGAAAAAATATGGTGAACTTTCCCTTTTTTTAAGTAAAATTGGTTTTCTAAAAGAAATTAAATTAAATTCTGCTATTGAGCACAATTATAAATCATTTTTCAAGTTGATAGTAAAAGTTAAAAATAAAATTGTAGCAGATGGAATTAATATAAAAGACTTCATGCCTCATGATTCAGGGAAACATGTCAATGCAAAACAATTCAATGAACTTCTTTCGTGCTCTAATACAATCTGTATTGACGTTAGAAATCATTATGAAAGTGAAATAGGACATTTTATTGGTGCATTAACCCCAGATGTTGACACATTTAGTAATTCTTTACCAATAATAGAGAATCAATTATCAAAATTCGATAAAGATAAAAATATATTAATGTATTGTACAGGGGGAATTAGATGTGAAAAGGCAAGTGCTTATATAAAATATATAGGATATAAGAATGTTTATCAATTAAGTGGAGGAATAATTCAATATGCTCGAGAAGTAAAAGAAATGAAAATAAAAAATTTTTTTAAAGGTAAAAATTTTGTTTTTGATGATAGAAGGTCTGAGAAAGTTTCTGAAGAAGTTATTTCTAAATGTCATCAATGTGGAGAAAAATCTGATCAACACGTTAATTGTTTCAATGATGCATGTAATCTTTTATTTATCCAATGTAAGAGTTGTCAGAAAAAAATGAAAAATTGTTGTTCAAATGATTGTATTGATATTACAAGCTTATCAATTGAGGAACAAAAAAAGCTAAGAAAAGGCAAACCATCAAAAAGTAAAATTTTTAAAAAAGGAAGAGCCTATAATTTAAAATTTTATAAAAATTAAATGTTTAAATTATTATCAAATTTTTTTTTATTTTTTATTCTTTTTGGTTGTAATGATCGACTTATTTTTTCAGAAGTTAAAAGTTTTAAAGACGGATGGAAGTACGACCAAAAGTGTTCATTTGAATTCTATTTAGACAAAAAAGATTCAATTAATATTTTTTTTAATTTGAGGAATAATAACAATTATAGATTTTCGAACATATTTTTAGTAGCCAAGTTAGAATCTAATGATAAAGTTTTTTTTAGTGACACTCTTGAATATGCCATGGCAGATGTCAATGGTCAGTGGCTTGGAAAAGGATTTACTTCTCTTAAGGAAAATAAATTATGGTGGATTAATAATTGGAATGCGGATAAAGGAAATTATAAAATCACAGTTCAACATGCCATGAGAAAAAATGGAAGTATAAAAAAAATAAATAAAGTTGAGGGAGTTTTAAATTTTGGAATTTTAGTTGAGGATTTTTACAATTACAATAAAGATTAATTAATGAGTTCATATAAGAAAAAAATCATAATAACTTTATTTTGGCTTATTATTATATTTGGTTTAACTTCATTTTTAGGAGTTTTTGTTCTAGCATCAAAGGGATTTTTTGGAGAAATGCCAGATTTGCAACAATTAGAAAATCCCAAAACGAATCTTGCAACTCAAATTATTACATCTGATAATAGAATTATTGGAAAATATTATTTTAAAGATAATAGAACTCCAATATCTTTCGAGGAATTACCTCAAAATTTAATTGATGCTTTGATTGCAACTGAGGATGAAAGATTTTACTCCCATTCAGGTGTTGATTGGAAATCAACTTTAAGGGCAATATATTACATGGGTGAGCGAGGAGGAGCTAGTACAATAACACAGCAACTTGCTAGACAACTTTTTGTTGGAGTAAGATCTAGAAATATTTTAGAGGCAATAATCCAAAAAATTAAAGAGTGGGTTTTATCGTTTGAATTAGAGAGCAGATACACTAAAAATGAAATTATTACGATGTATTTAAATATTTATGATTTTGGATACAACGCTGATGGTATAAAATCTGCGGCAAAAATATACTTTGATAAATTACCTATTAATTTAAAGTTAGATGAGTCAGCAGTTTTAGTTGGAATGTTAAAAAACTCTTCATTATATAATCCAATTCGTAGACCAGATAAAGTTAGAAATAGAAGAAATGTTGTATTTAACCAAATGCTCCGAAATGATTATATAAACAAAATTGAGTATGATTCACTTAAAAGTTTAGATTTAAATATTAATTACACCCCTGAATCACATAGAGAGGGATTAGCAACTTATTTCAGAGCATATTTACAAGATTTCATGAAAAAATGGATAAAAAATAACCCCAAAGAAGACGGCTCTTTATACAATATTTATCGTGATGGGTTAAAAATTTATACTACAATTGATTCAAGACTTCAAGATATTGCAGAAACTTCTATGAAAAGGCATATGAAAAACTTACAAGATGAGTTTTTTACTCAAAATGACACTGTAGATGTTAATGTCTCTCCTTTTGTTGATCTTAGACAAGGTCAAATTGACACTTTATTAATGAATTCAGCAAAAAGGTCAGATAGATGGAAAAATTTTAAAAATGTAGGCTTAGATGAAAATGAAATTTTAGCCTCATTTGAAAAAAAAACATCTATGAGAGTTTTTTCTTACAATGGTGAAATTGATACAATAATGACACCAATGGATTCAATCAGATACTACAAAAAGTTTTTAAGAGCATCAATGATGTCAAT
>Ga0310343_10002094_pt1 | contig 10452 bp, 5 predicted proteins | sample HC15DNA2025_MG_FD_203519 | JGI IMG/M metagenome (GOLD analysis project Ga0310343, IMG submission 203519) | Marine microbial communities from station ALOHA, North Pacific Subtropical Gyre - HC15-DNA-20-25_MG | ecosystem: Environmental > Aquatic > Marine > Oceanic | place: Pacific Ocean: North...
CATCTTTTATTTGACCATTATAAGTACCTTCACTATTAACAATTTCACTGAACATATTATGAGGAAGTGTCTTAACAGTACCTAATCCACCAGTTCCAAATCTCCTTCTCCTTTTGACTTTCTTTTTTCTTTTACAAATGTTTTTTGTTTTTCCTAATTTATACTTTTTGTCAATGTAACGCATGTCTCTAGTAAGTTTATTGCACTCTCCTAACTTTCTATTTTTACGGTATATCCTCAGTACATTAAATCTAGCCTTCTTAGCTATTGCTGCTTTTTTCATGGTTCTTCCTGTTTTTTTTGCTTCTGCACGAATACCTTCATCAATAGCAAGTATTCTTTTTTTATGAGGGTCTTTGAGCTTGTAAATATGTTTGACATTCTTTTTACTAATCTTTCTTAATTTTGGAAGTAAAGTTTTTCCATATTTTCGAGTACGTCTTTTTCTTTTAACTTTGTTAACTTTTCTATAAGTCTTATTGAATTTAAAAACCATTTTTCTTCTTTCTGGTTCTTTCTTAGTTGTTCTTTGACCTAAAAAGTGAAAATAGTTTTTAGAATGTTTAAAATGTGTTTTCTTTTTACCCGTGTGTTTAACCATAGCTTCCAAACGTACCTTAAGAATCATTCCGACCTTCCAAATTCTTGTATGAGGATACTTTTTTGCTTTATAAAGTCTTTCTAATTTACGAATAGTATCCTGTACGTCTTTTACAGTAGTGTATTTAATAGGTATTGTGTCTTTTGGGTTTTTATTGATGTAAACATCAAAACTCGTCTTAGGATTGTTGGGATTATAAAGAAAAGTTTTTTTACCAAACTTTCTTTTTCTTTTACAATATTGTTTTTGAGAAAACCCTTTAGGACGTTTACAATTAATAGAACGTTTATATTTTAAAGACCATTTACCAAAATTTCTTTTTTTAACAGGTTTTTTTCGTACGTCACCCGGCACTAGTCTATAAGCCCAATGTTGTAAACCTTGTCTTATAACTGGACTTACTGTATAATCATTGTATTTAGTTTTCTTATTTTTTATCATATTGACTAGTCTTCTTTTGAAACGACCTTTTGGACCAGCGAAAGCTAGCCATCTTTTAATTTGTCTTTTATCGTCAGGGGTACGCCTTCCTTTGTAAAAACGACAATACCATTGAACCCATCCATAAGGATCTTGTTTATTCATCCATCCTTTTTTTTCCCAAAAACGTAAACTAGTTCCACTCCTGACTCCATAATTATTGATAGAAAGATCGCAAACAGGACTTGTTAACCACTTATTAGGTATTCCTTTCCACCAACTTTTAGGAAATTCTTTATGCTGATTTTTGTAACTTTTATTAGTTACTTTACTAGTGATTGGTCTCCAATAAGTTCCACCAAAACTACCTAATAAAAAAATTTTTCTGGGAGTAAGATTGGGTCTAAATTCAGGATAATCCTTAAAACGAATAGTTTTTTCTTTTACTTTCTTATTATTCATTTTAATAGTTATCAAGATAATTATTTATAATTTATTTAATGTTTGCATTAAGCTATGCCAATCATCTCCCTCAGTTCTTTCATAGTTTTCTAGGAGATTTTCTAATATAATCCCTCCATTTTCTTCGTTATTAATATTTAAATCAAATGTAACATAAGGATCATATCTGTTTTCATAAGTTTTTTGAGAATCATAGGTTACATCTATATCTATTTTTTTATTTTTGTGTAAATATGTTATTACTAAATTACCTTCAATGCTTGCAGCGTATTCATCTATGTTACTAGAACTCCATTTATAAGTTAAAGCAACTTTTAAATCTTTAACACCTTTTAAATCTTCTTCGTCTAACCTGAGTTCATTTAATAAACCTATTTTATACTTTTCAAGTTGTAGTTCTCTTATTTGGTCTTCTAAATCTTTTATTTGTCTATTGATATTTTCCATTCTGTTTATTAGGTTTATTTTTTTTTAAGTTTCTTTTTCTTACGTTTTCTTTTTCTCTTACCAAAATATCCTCCGTCGTAAGCATAAAAATAGTCTTCATATTTTAGTTGTAAAGGATGTAGAAAAGATTTTGCGTGTTCGAACATATCTTCAGAATCTTTACCTGGATTAGATGATTTTCTTTTCATTTCATTCCATTTTTTATTAAAGAATCTCATGTCTTCTCGTTTTGTCTTTGGGAATACTGATAGTATATCTCTAGAGTTAATAAATCTTAAAGTCTCTCCTAATAATTGAGGATGATCAGGAGCTTCGGTTATTTCTAAATCTACTGAAATCCAGTGTCCATCCGTTATAATTCTACGGACTAATCCACCAAATTTTGCTTGTTCAGAACCTATTCTATTGTTTGTGAAAACATCTGCTTTTCCTTTATATATAACATATAATTTTGTGCCTAATGCTGGTGTTAATACTCTACGTCCATCTCTTCTAAGATTGTGAATATTATATGGATCTTCTCCAGGGGCTATCCAGTTAGGATTTGTTCCGAACTTTCTTCTTCTTTTAACTTTCTTCTTTTTCTTTTTAACTTTATTCTTACACTGTCTTTTAAGGACAGCAATGCTTTTATACACCCTTTTCTTACCTCGTTTGACAGTTAAACGCACTCCCAATTTTTTACACAACTCTTTTAATACTTTTCCAGGTTTACTCATTAATAGTATACCAAGAAAATTATTATTTAAAAAAATGTAATCTTCATAATTATAATGAAAAAAGTTTTGTATTGTATCAGACATGGAACAGCATTACACAATGTTTTATTTTGGGAACAAGGTGAAATTGTTTATGAAAAATATCGTGATACACCATTAGTAAAAAAAGGCGTAGACGAAGCTAAAGCTTTAGGTGAAACTTGGGAAGACATTGATAAAATAGAATTAGTTATCGTTTCTCCTCTTCTAAGGACTTTACAAACTGCTGATAATATCTTTTGTAAAAAAGACGTACCAATGATCGCTTTGGATTGTGTTATGGAATATTCACAAGGTTTAGATTTATGCAATAGAAGAAAGTCTATTACAGAGTATAAACCATGTTATCCTAAGGTAGATTTTTCTCATATTAAGGATGATGTTGAAACTCGATGGAGAGAAGATAAATACGAGACTGTAGAAGAACTAAACGAGAGGGTAAAAGAAATGTTAGAATTTATTAAAACTCGAAAAGAAATAAATATTGCTATTGTGTCTCATAGTTCGTATTTAGGACATTATTTATTCGGCAGGATAGGTGACGAAAAGAATGAATTAAAACATTGTTATCCATACATTCATTATATATAACTACAATTTGCATTCCAAGTTGTATACGCTATATCTGGAACTAAACTACGATGAAAGGTTTCAATGTTTACAATAATATCATGTAATTTATCACATTCGTATTCAGTGAAATTATCTTGCTTAACCAATTGTTCAAGTTGATAATATAAATCATCAATAACTATTTGTGTAGAATTATCTAAATTATCGTATAATTTTTTACCTGGAACTATAAAAGGAGTTTTTCCAAATCTTCTTTTTCTTTTAACTTTCTTACGTCTTCTATATTTAGCAGTTTTCTTTGCTATTTTTTTTGGTTGACGTACAAATTGTTTTCCTTTTTTAATACCTCTCCTCTTAGCAGCAGTTGTTCTTTTGTATTCTTTTTTAGTCAAAGCTTCTCTTGCTTTCCTAGGGAGATAACGCTCTCCTGTAGCTTTTTTACCTTGTATACTATTTTTACCTGAACGTGTACCCCAATCTTCTTTAGTCCATTTATGTAAATCAGTTTTTTTACGATTATTGCCTACATATTTACCACCTTTCTTTTTATACTCTTGAACTGCTAATTGGGCTTTCCTAGCGCTCCACTGACCAGGTTTACCTCCTTTATTACTTTTATAATACTTTTGTTGGATACTTCTCCATAATTTTTCATTAGACCTTTTAGCAACTTGTCTACCGAATTTTCTTTTAACTTTTTTCTTAACTTTACGTTTTCTTTTTGTTTTCTTACGTTTTCTTTTACCAAAATTATTATTCATTTTAGAAAAATTTTCAAGAAAATATTGGAAAGTCATCCTAACATCTTCTGAACCACTTCCGAGAATAACACTATTTGTATTCCAATCAATTTCTATAAATCCGTATGTAGTTTCTCTATCTAAACCATCTGGCCCATTATATCTATAATTACCCTCTAGACTTTGTAATACTTCCCTAGAAGATGCATTAAAATTTTCTATTTCATTTATCATTGGAATTTTTTTATTACTTTCTCTTTGCTGTAGAACATTATTTAATGCTTCATTATCTTTAACAGCTTTTGTTATTAAATTATAAATGCGTCTTTTTTCAGCAGCATCGAGCATTTTTTGTCTTTTGGACACTTGTTCAAAAGTAGTTGATAGATTTCTACTACTACTACTACTACTAGCTCCATCTGGGTCAAATCCGGATCTGTTACCTTTTTCAGCGTCCCTTTTTCTTTTCCTGACTTCATCCAATTTTTTTAGATTGTTATTGTAATCTGGTGAAGGGGAAGGAGATAAACTTCTTGGTTGTGCTTCCTCAAAATAATCATTATCATCAATACCACTAACAGCTGGTGAATAAGATTCTAATTCTAACATAGAATGTTCACAACCCCCATAACAACTTGGATCATTACAGTTAGGGTGTTGGCATCTTAATAGAGCATAACCATGTATTGGTTCTTCTTCTTCAACAAATACTTCAGGAGAAGAAGGTACAGTATTACCTGCTTCTTGTCTTTGTGTTTCTTGAGAACTTTGACTTCCAAACTTTCTCTTTCGTTTCACTTTCTTTTTAACTTTACGTTTCTTTTTATTAGTTTTTTTTCTTTTTTTATAATAACGATGACCTACATAAGCTCCACCACCTAATGCACCAGCTCCTAAAACATACATTAATAATTGTTTGTAAGGAATACCAGTTTGTACAGATACTTTTTTAATTCTTTGTTTTGTAGACATCGGAATAGTTTCAGATACTTCTCGGTTCCAACATGTGTATCTACTCCCTCTTGTACCTTTTACTCTACCTGATCTTCGTCTCCAATCGCAATCTTTTCTTTGTTTACAATCATGTTCATTGAGATTTCTACATTTAATTTTCACTGGTAAGGTACTTTTCATAGGTTCTTTAAACATAGCGTGTTGAGTTGATCCAAATTTTCTTTTTCTTTTAACTTTACGTTTCTTCTTATTAGCACACTGTTTTTTAAGAACAGCAATGCTTTTGTACACTCTCTTTTTACCTCTTTTGACAGTTAAACGCACTCCCAACTTTTTGCACAACGCTTTCAATACTTTTCCGGGTTTACTCATTAATAGTATACCAAGAAAATTATTTTATTGTTTAATAATATATGTTCAATAGAGTTTTTTATCTATTCACACAAGTACGTCATTTACAATATAATAAAAAATTATGTATCAATAAATAAAGTATTACTAGTATTACATCCAAAAAAATCCATTATATCCATATGACAATTTTTAAATAAAGTACCTTTTAGTCTACAAGAAGTAATTATAGCATTTTCAAAATTTGAATCCTTAATTGTTGATTTATTCATATTACAACAAGTAAATATAGCATAAAAAGCATGACAATCATTCATCATACATCCATACATGTTAGAATTTGAGAAAATAGAATGCATTAAAGTACAGTTACGAAAATAAATTCCAGAAAGTTCAGTTTTCTTGAAATTACACCCAGTTAATTCTGTACTTGAAAAAGTAGTATCACGAAAAGATGACTTTTCAAAATTACATCTCCATAAACAAGTATCTCTAACATACTTTTTATTATAATCCATATGTGAAAAATCTCTATAACCTAATTTATAAAGTTTATCGAAGCCATACAGTTCTACGACTTTACCTCTCAATTCTCTTTTGAGTTCATAAGGTATCTTAGATTCTCTAGCAAATTCATGTATTATTCGTAGTACATCGATAGGAAATAAATCTTTAAAATGTAAAATTTTAGATTCTAAAAATTTATTTTCAGACATCTTTAATCATTCAGTATTCAAATCTTTAAGTATAGAATACATTATTCGTTGCGTTCTGACTGTACAATGCAGCCCCAGTAGTATCACTCGAACCACCGCCATCAGTAGATTGTTGTTGTAAGAAAGCATAAGCTCCTGTACCACCAGTAACACGGACTTTTCCACCTACTGCTATTGCTTGGATATTTTGACCCCCACTTGAGAATACGATACCGTGAGCATAAGGCAAACCAGGGAAACCTGTACGGGTTGTTACACCCCCACCTACCATTTTGTAGTATGTATTAGTTGCATTGTTTGCATTGGACTTATATTTACTAAAATAAATCTCAATTAAAGGAGGTCTTACTGAAACACCGCTATCAGCGATAGGGTCATTTGCACTATTAGTGCCATCAGAAGCATTGTATTCCTCGTAAAATATACAAAGTTGTGTACCGTTCATTGAGGTGTAACCATCGTCACTACTTGTTAAATCGTCTATGAAAAGTCTCATTTTAGGAGCATTTGCTGCTCTCGCGTCAAATACATTTGAACCATTAGTTGGACAACGAATTTTGTTTCTAATAAGAATCATATTAACACGATTTAAACCACTAACTGCTGTACATTTATTATAAGTTGTTTGGTTATTTCCACTTGCACTAGCTATTGATACTAAAGCACTTGCCCAACCATCTGTAGCTTTATTGTTAGTACCTTCTGCATTAGTTGTTGGCGAAGCACCTTGACCATTGTTAGGTGTAAATGTTAAATCACCGCTAGTTGAAAAAGTAGGCTCACTTCCATTTTTAGGTATCCATGCACCACTATTAGTTCCGGAACTATATTCAAATTCACCAGTTAAAGTAATAATTTCAGTATTAAATCTAACTGAAGATGATGATGCTAAAGCATTAGGACAGTAAATCTTACCAGTAATGGTTACGTCACCAGCAATTCTTAAAGCTGCTTTATTATGTTGACTCAATGCATTGAAACGAGCTGAATTTTGATTACTATCATTAGTATCAATAGTACTTGTACTTTTTAACACCAATGCACATTTTTGTTTAACTGCTGCTGTTGCGTCTGCATGATCATAACCGATATTGAAGTTTCCAGAATTATCAACAGAGAAACACGGTAAAGCTCTTCCATTTTGAGTAATAACATTGTTACTACTATCTTTAGCTACACCTGAAGCAGTTGATGAAGGAATAACAGAAATTAATGCTGCAGTGTCACTAGAACTTGTTGAACCGTAAATAGCTCCACCAGTACCTGTAAATTCTGTTCCTAAGGAACCACTGCTGAAAGTCATACCACTCGAACCTGCACTTGTAGTAAATTTCATAGCATCACTAACAGCTTCTCCTGCGGAGAAATTAACGGAACCACTTGTACAAGTTACATCAATATCTTTTCCAGCTGCACCAGTTGCTGTAATATCAATACCACCACCTGATGTTACTACCATAGAATTAGCATTTGTTGCTGTTGTTGTCATTGTGATTTGTCCACTAGTGTCCATAGTTAATCCACCTGAACCTGAGTTAAAATCTAATAAAGTACCATTCAATTCGACCTCTGTCGAACTTGCATGACCTACTATAATTGTTCTTGCTGCTCCAATATTACCAATTTCAATGTTTTGAGCTACATTGTCATTACCCAATAAAATCTTACCAGCTGCGGCATTAATTTCAACTGTACCAGAACTACTAGCGTCAATTTGTACTCCAGTATAACCATCAAGTACAAGATTAGCTGCTTCTGATTGCATTGTCAAATTACCAGAACTAGATTTGAAAATAGATGCTGCTTTAGCAGTAATGTTAAGTGCTTGTCCTGTCCCAGAAGCGAAAGTAACAGCTGCATCATCAGTAATATCAAGAATATCTGTTCCATTTTCTTGAAGTTTCATACCATTTGTACCGTTAAGAGTCATTAATCCAGGAGCGGTAATACCAGAAAATTGTGCACTACCTACTGTTCCTGAGAATACGTTAGAAGTTCCTTGTGTAGCATCTGGAATATAAACAAATTGACCAGTTGAATCATCTCTACCAAAGAATCCTAACTTAGCTGAACTTCCATCATGCCATTTAAATTCTACTCCTCTATCTTCATTATTATCACTCGCATCCGAACCTATTTCTACTGTAGAACCAGTAATTGCCATACTATTTACACTTTGTGTACCAGTTACATTCAATGTACCACTAACTGTTAAATTACCACCAACACTTGTATTACCGTTACTAGCTGTTACAACGAATTTGCTATTAACATCTAAATCTCCACTAATATCTTGAGCCCCAGCAATTGCAACCTTAGCTTCAGTAATAGTTAATAGATTAGCGTTAGTGTTTTCAATAGTTGCTCCATTACCAAGAGTAATAGTATTACCTCCTACAAAGATATCTTTAGCTACACCTATACCACCATCAACAACTAATGCACCTGTGGTTGCACTTGTAGTATCTGTTGTAGCTTTAATATTTACTTTACCTGAACCACTTGCTGCTCCAACATTAATAGTTGTACCAGCTCCTGCGAAATTAACAGTAGTTGCGGTAGTATTAATAAGACTGAATGATGTATCATCTGTTGTAATACTTGCTCCATTAACCGCTAGAGTACCTGCAATTGTTGTGTTACTTGATAAAGTTATACCTCCATCTCCAGAAAGTGTTAAAGCTCCTGAACTAGTAGATATAGAAGAAGCTGCACCTCCAGTTAAAGTAATAGCTCCAGAAGGAGTGATTGAAAAACTAGTCATACCTGTTTCAGAAACTGCACCAGAACCATCAAAGTCCAATGTTGCTGTATCATCACCATATTTACTAGCTCCTGTACCTTTAATTGTTACAGTAGAACCATCGACAGTGAATGCACCAGAGTTAATATCAACTGCACCTGTTGTTGTAATGTCAACTTCACTTGAATTACCGTTCAAATTAATACCTTCTGCACCGTTGAGTGTAATTATACCATTAGTAGAAACTATAGAAAGAGTTTTGGTACTAGCACTAGTGTGAGTAAAAGTAGCATTATCTGTACTTCCCATTAATAAATTTCCAATCTCAAGATTAGCTCTTGCTGCGTTGTTTGTACCGTAAGCACTTACAGTTGTACTTGGTTCTGTTGTCAAACCTGTAAATAATTTAAAGAATCCATCTGTTGCATCTCTGTAAATACCAGAATATTTAGTAGCTCCATCGTTAAATTGACCATAAAGACCAAAATCAATAGCATTACCACTGTTGTCTTTTGCAACTTTTAATAAACTATCAGCTACTGCTACGGTTGTACTATTAACAGTCGTTGTTGTACCACTTACAGTAAGGTCTCCCGAAACTGTTAAATTTTTACCTACAGTAGCATTACCAGCTATAGCAGTCGTAGAATTAGCTACGGTTGCATTAGGAGTAAGGGTAAGTTGTGAAACGAATGTTCCTTGTGAAGCTATATCATTACCAAAAGAAACTATTCCACCGTCAGCAAAATTCAATTTCCATGTATCTCCAGCATCGTCTCCTTGGTCTGCTTTGAATACTAATCCCAAACCTTGACCTTCAACATTTGCTGCAAATTCGAGTGAATCGTTAGTAGTTTCGTCGTACTTAATAGTAATGTCATCGTCTGTACCCAATGTCAATGCTTGATTATCAGGAATTTTAGCACCTGCAGTTAATGTACTTAACCCAGTAACACCTAAAGTTCCTCCAACTGTAGCATTACTTGTAACACTAAGGCCTGTACCACTTCCAGCATTAACAGCTAGTGTACCTGCAACTACTGTGTTACCAGTTGCTGAGGCTACTGTAAATTTACTTGTAGCAATGTCAAAATCTCCATCGATACCAGTTGCTCCTGTTACATCTAAAGTTCCTCCAACAGTTGTGTTACTGGTTACAGCTAATGTTCCTCCGATAGTTGCATTACTAGTGACACTTAAACCTGTACCACTTCCTTTTGAAAGTGTAAGAGTATCTGATATATCTGCTGTATTATTAAGGTCAAGAGCACCAGTTAATGTTGTTCCTCCAGTTACACTTAATGTTCCTCCTACTGTGGCTGCTCCTCCTATAGCAGTTGTTGAATTAGCTACAGTTGCATGAGGAGTAAGTGTAAGTTGTGAAACGAATGTTCCTTGAGTTGCGATGTCATTACCAAATGAAACTACGCCACCGTCTGCAAAATTTAACTTCCATGTGTCACCTGCATCATCTCCTTGGTCTGCTTTGAAAACCATACCTAAACCTTGTCCTTCAACATTAGCTGCAAATTCGATAGAATCATTAGTAGTTTCATCATATTTAATAGTAATATCATCATCTGTACCTAAAGTTAATGCTTGATTATCAGGAATTTTAGCACCTGCAGTTAATGTACTTAGACCAGTTACTCCCAAAGTACCTCCAACTGTTGCGTTACTAGTAACA
>Ga0310343_10002095_pt1 | contig 10447 bp, 4 predicted proteins | sample HC15DNA2025_MG_FD_203519 | JGI IMG/M metagenome (GOLD analysis project Ga0310343, IMG submission 203519) | Marine microbial communities from station ALOHA, North Pacific Subtropical Gyre - HC15-DNA-20-25_MG | ecosystem: Environmental > Aquatic > Marine > Oceanic | place: Pacific Ocean: North...
TCTAATGCTGGATCTAAAACACCCCTAGCACCAAACGAACCTAATGTAGCATTATCTACTAATCCTAATTCCATGGCCTGCATACTATATTCTACTTCCCAACCATCAGGTAATCCGTCTTCATCAGTATCTTTCACTACAGGATTAGTATCCCATCTGTCTGGACCTTCAACTGAATTCATCAAGGTATCATTATCAACATCATATAACGAATCGGGTAATGATCCAAACATCGGATTCAATGCCCAACGCCCTCTGCAATCACACAAATCATTTTCAGGGATATTGAAATTTGTAATATTTATCTCCCATAACTCATAGGTTGGAGAACTTGGGAAACCAGTTTTTTCATCTCCTGATTTTGCATCGAAATTAGCCCATAAATATGCACCGGGATCTCTAGAACACTTATTCGGCGGTTCATTAATACCAACAGTACACTGAGGATCATCCCAAATATCATTTGAAATCCAAAGACTGTGTGAATTTGTATTTTCTTCCGCTGAGTAAACTTGCATCTCCCAACCATCGAGCATTCCATCTCCATCAGTATCATTGTTTAATGGGTCCGTATACTCAAGATCTCCATGAAACGGCCTTGGAGTGTAAAGAGTTTCAGCACCATCTTTTAATCCGTCATTGTCTGTATCTCTATCACTAGCATTTGTAACAAAGCCGTCTTCTCCTAACGTGACTTCTTCTCCATCCCGAAGTTGGTCATTGTCTGTATCGAACATACATGGAGAGGTAAAATATGTACCACCACCAAAAATATCTGGATGTCCATTAACTGCTTCAAAATAATCGTCAAGCCCATCACCATCTGTATCTGAATTTGAGGCATTTGTTCCAGAATTACAACCGTTACTCACATAATTAAATTCTCCAAAATCATCAAGTCCATCTTTATCTGTATCTTGTAAGCCAGGGTCACTAGTAACTAATCTTTCTTTAGTTCCATCTTTTTCTGATGCAATTACTACTTCAATATACCAACCAAGTACTTCAATTCCATCTGCTAATAGGTCGCCGTCTGTATCCCAATCATTTGGTTTAGTAGACCTAGTATCAACTTCTCCATCACCATCCATAAATTTAGCATTATATTCATCTATATTTGTAAATCTTTCATGCGATTCTACGATTACTATCCAAACATCTTGTCTTGATTCTATTACCGATGCAGGCTTATTTACATCATTAGGGTCTCCTGTAGTCACTAAGATCTGATACACATATCCATCTACTGGAGAATATACTTTCGCAGTACCAGGAACTCCTCCTGGCAGGGTGTATAAACCTCTAGCAACTTCCTCATTTTTTGATACTTGTTGTCCTAATTCCACTCCAATCTCAGTAACAGTTGTAGTATATACTAAATCTGAATAAACTACAGAACCGTCTCCATCTTGATCCCAACCATCAAAATCCGGGTCTAGATTTTTATCCCCTGCCCAAGCAGGATGTAGACCATTTTCTTTTTCCCATCCGTCGGGCATTTCATCGCCGTCTGTATCAACTAACCATGGATTTGTAAAATTTTCATCTCCTAAAAGTAATGCTGTTTCGTATTCTTCAAAATTACTTAATTCATCAGAATCCCAATCATAATAAGCATCTGAGCCATCAGCAGGATCAAGTAAATTTGTAGTTTCTGAATCAGATGGATGATCTAATGCACTAGCGAAGCAATGCTCAAAGCCATCAGGCATTCCATCGCCGTCTGTATCCCAATCAGATGGGCCATTTAATTTCCCATCGCCGTCCATATCTTCCAAAAACCAATCAATATTATTTTCAGAAACATGGGTAAAGGGTGCAGCTCTATCTTTAACTTCTGAAGATTTTCCACACCATCTAGTCCAACTAACAACACCATATTTTATTTCATCACTATCTGAAAGTAAATCATTATCGCTATCGGAATCCAAAGGACTAGTACCAAATCTTTCTTCTAAGAAATTAATCAATCCATCTGGACCATCTAAATCAACATCTAAAACTGCATCACAACTGTAACGATCATTGAAATCTCGACTGAATTCATCAGCAAATTCATTTAAAGATCCAGTTTCAGATAGTAATTCATCTACCTCATCTGCTCTTGAATCTGTTAACAATTCACATCCCCAATTTCCATCTAATGGATTAAATAAATCAACAGTAAGTCCTGGAGCACCCGGAACATCTAATGTAATTCTATTTTCAGATTCCCATTTATCACCTAAGCCATCAGCATCCGTGTCTCTTAAATTTGGATTGGTCCCTAAATCCGCTTCTTCTTCGTTAGTTAAACCATCTTTATCAGGATCACCAGTAGGACCATTTTCTGGACTACCTCCATCATCAGGTAATGCTGTACCAGCACAATACAATATTGTAGAAGCAGTAATTATGAATTTGCCATCATCTAATTCGTAAATTCCATTTTTTGGCACCCAAGGTTCAGGTTCTTCAATTGTTTTACTGATTCCATTTGGTAATGTATATGTTAAATAAGTCACATTATATGTTAATTCAACACCATTAACCAATGTTGTTTTTTGTTCGTCTGATTCTTGAGATTCAAAACTTATCTCCTCATCGGTACAATCTGAATCTACAGAGCTCTGTATTGCATTATCATCCACGCCTGCATCGCCTGGGTCAAGGGGATCTAATCCGTTCAATACTTCCCAACCATCAGATAATCCATCTCTATCCGTATCATATGAGGCAGGATCTGTTCCATACTGTGTCCTTTCAATTTGATCTGATAAACCATCTTTATCAGAATCCTGGATTAATTGAGTCACATCTTGATCGTCTAAGACATCACCTCCAGCATCTTCATATCGAACTGTGGTATCCATAATTCCTGAAACACCAACAAATAAAGAACCAAAAATCATTGTAACAACAATTGCAACGTATGCCATTTGGTTATGAGACAGGACCATTTCTTCACGCCATAGTCCTATCGGACTAATAACTCGAATATTTTAACCGAAATAAAGATTGAGGAGTCATGTACAACGGTTAAATTGAAAATTAACTGTTGGCAATCTCAGATTTTGAAGAAATTCTTAGCCTTCTTTGACCGTCTAATTCTATCCATTCTGCTTTGGCATTCCTTCCCTCTGAACGACTCCAGCATCCCATTAAAATCCCAGTTACAATGGCTGGATGGAAGATTTTTGAAAATGAAAGTTCAATCCCTCCGACTTTGTCAATTCCTTTAGAAGAATGAACTGACCCCAATCCATGTTCGGCTAATTCGGCTTGGCTTGCATCAACCCAATTCTCGGGTTGTGCAACCATGAACAATTCCTCTCCTTCACGAAATAAATCTAAGGATGATTTGGCAATTGCATGCCAAACCTTGGTTTCTGAATCTTTAAGTTTGAAAATAGACCAGTCAATTACAATTGGAGGTTTGGAACAGTCAGTAGCATAAGTTGTGATATTATCTACTAGCCGAAGTATAAAATCTCTTGATAACATTGAATGCCTTTCTCCCATTAACTCCCAACCACCATATTCTAATTCGTAAGGTTTAGAAAGTGGATTTTTCTGAATGTGATTTACTTTCACATCCGAATCAATTAACCAATCAAAATTAATTTTCTTCGGTTTGGCTATATCTAAATCGTCTAATTCTAAATGAACTAATGCTATATTTTTCCCATTGTCTTCCCATCTAAACCTATGTCTTTTTTTTACAACCCATTCCCATGCTGCATTAGCTAAGCCTGAAGAAAAGCTTGATTGCAATCTACCATGAACTTCTAAATCTAATTTTTCTAATTTAGATGATTTTGAAGGTACTTTTAATGATCCTAAACCCCTTAGTCTCCAATCTTCATTAATTTTCAAAATAGACTTTTTATTTAAATTAAAAAAACCTTTAGGACGGGGCATTAAATCAAATCTTAATTCTTCACTATCAGCAGCTGCATGTGCTAATCTTCGTCCTAAATTTAATTCCAAATTTTCTTGAATTAATTCGAACCAACGATTAAATCCTGAAGTAGACACTAACCAAGATGGTTCGTTTCCATATGAACTGTCATAAAATATACCTGAGTCCCAATTATAACGCTGAATTAACTCATTTGCTAGCTCAGTAGAAAATTCATTTTCATCGGAACCAATGATTGGCATTATACGTCCGCAGTAGTTGCACCTCAATAGTTTATTCAGTATTACTATAATCCTACTTAGTAAGCACGGTTTGTGTCCAATATGAATGGTGAATTCCCTCCCCCAAAAAAATTACCTGATTCCAACTCAAATAGCAGAGAAAGCTTGAATTTTTTCAGAGAACAAGTCGAACAACATCATTCAAGATTTGAAGCAAGTATCCCACTCATCGCTAGCGAAAATCTAGTTTCCAGAGCAGCCATGGATATGTTTACAACCGATTTACACAATCGCTATGCTGAAGGTTTACCTGGTTCAAGGTATTACGAAGGAAATGAAGATTATGACCCAATAGAATCACATACAGAGGAATTGGCTAAGAAATTATTCAATGCACCTTTTGCAGACGTTAGACCAATTTCAGGCACTGCTGCAAATATTTCTGCATTATTTTCACTTGCATCTCCTGGAGATAAATTCATGGCGCCAGAGTTAGCTGCTGGAGCACATATATCGACTCAAAAATTTGGTGCGGCAGGTTTAAGAGGACTGACAACGATAACATATCCATCTATTCATGAAACAATGTCAATAGATACAGATTTAGCAGTAAAGGCTATTCTTGAAGAAAAACCAAGAATATGTTATGTAGGACAATCAGTATATCTTTTCCCAAATGATTTGAAACCAATTGTTGAAGCGGCGGAAGAGGTGGGTGCAAATACAATGTATGATGGTGCTCATGTATTGGGCTTAATTGCAGGAAAACAATTCCAGGATCCTCTTGGAGATGGAATGAATTTAATCACAGCATCAACTCACAAAACTCTACCTGGCCCGCAGCATGGAGTAATTCTTGGAAATGATGATGTTACATTACCAAATGGTAAAAGTCTGCATAAAACAATCAGAAATAAAGTATTTCCAGGTGTTCATTCAAATCACCACCTACACAAAGTTGCCGCATTTGGAGTAAGTTTAGCAGAAGCCATCGAGTTTCAAGAAGATTATGCTAAAGACATCATATCTAATGCCAAAGCTTTGGCAGAAGGGTTATGGAACAGAGGAATGAAAGTTTTTGCAGCGGATCAAGGATTCACTGAAAGCCACACTGTATTAGTTGACGTTTCTGAAAGAGGAGGGGGGGCCGATGTATCTAAAAGAGCAGAATCTCAAGGTTTAATAATGAATAAAAATATGCTTCCAGGAGATACTTCAGCTGTAAAACCATCTGGAATTAGATTAGGAACTCCAGAGATGACTAGATTAGGAATGGGTAAAGACGCGATGGATGAAGTTGCGGATTTGATCCACCTTGCATCTCTCGGAGGGAATGAATCTGAAGTTCGTGAAAGAGCTAAAACACTAAAAGAACAATATTGTAAAATTCATTATTGCTGGGAATATGAAGGTAAGGCATATCCAAAACCAAAATGGTCGAATCTTTAGAGTTCAACGTCTTCTTTTACTATCTAGGAAACTCTCAATATCGAAATCATCACCAGTGCCTCCACCATTTGATTTTCTATTAGGAGGTCCTCTTTTCTTCTTCCTACCCCCAGAACTACTTTTCATCTCTCCAGTATAAATTATTGAATCACCATCTAAACCTAAGGAGGACATATTCCTACTCTTCTGCCTCAATTTCTTATGTTGTGATTTTTTACCGCCGAAGTCTTGTAATACCAATCCGATTTTCTTTTTTAATTCTTGACTTTCTTTTGATAATGCGCGGGGTTGATTTTTCCACCATTCATACGGTAAATTCTTACATCTTGCTGATTTTGATGATCTTATTTGTTTTGATCTAGAACGTAAATTCGAACGTAAATTCTTCGGTTTATCTAATCTTGCGGTTAACCAACCTGGTAAACCTAGATCATACACAGCATTACTAATTGTTACTAGTATTCCAGACATCAGCATATGATTCCCAATAGGTACTTTATCGATATTCAAATCCACTCTACTTCTCTTTAACCTCTTAGAATAAGCAATCATAGCTTTTTGATCAGTCTGTCTAATAATTCTTCTTTGGGCGCGCCTTATCCTAGATAACAAATATTGTGTGAAAAATAGTGAGCCTGTAACTATTGGCCACAAAAATTGTCCAATTGATTCAAAAACAAAACTTTCTCCTTGGTTTACTGAAACCCACCATCCTGCTGCTACAAAAGAAGGCCATAAAATGAATATTCGAATAAATAATACAAGATTACTTACTCTATATTTCGGTTCAACTCCCCTCATAACTGATTGATCTGCTGCAATCATGGCATTAGCAGTCAAAGAAACATCCTTTTGTTTTTTGAAATGTAAACCAATAGAAGCGTTGGTAGGTGCTTCTTTTAGATATGGTTTCAATTTTGATAAATATTTTTTATCTGTATTTTCTCTTCTTGAAGATAGTAAAACTTCATGTGGAACTGGTGCAGATAATTCATCATATCCTCTTGTAGGAACACCCAAAATTTCCCCCAATGCTTCTGTTCTGGGATCGGCTGCTGCCATTTCTGCGAGTGATTCATAGACATCCAAAGCCAAATGCCATTCTCCTTGGTCAAGTAAGCAAAGTGCCAAAGAAACTCTAGCCTTTACCATCTGAGGTTTTCTTCGTACAATTGAAAATGCTTTTTCTAAAGCCATTGTATGTTCTCTTTGCCCCCTTAACATTGCAACTTGCATTAATTCATTATGTTCGACAAGTAAATCTTTTTCTCCTCGAGACAATGGACTTAGAGAGTCTGGAGACCAAACACCAAACCTTTCCATAATATCAGTCAAATTATCAATCATTGGCTCTCCTTTAAAGTCCCAAAGATCATCATCTGAAGCCCTTCCTTGCCAAGGATTAAAGTAATCTGCGATAAATGAAATTACTTCGGGTTCTGAAAAATCATCTTCATTTTCTAGTGATGAGAGCGCCTCTCTAGCTGCATCAATTCTTCTACAAGCAACGTGCCCGACACCAATTAGTAATCTTGCATCATCATCTTCACCACCTTGTTGAGCTAGTACATTCCTGGCTTCTGTAATCGCTTTAGGCCACAAACCACGTAAAGCATATTCATACATTTTCGCCTTTGTCTTAGCGAGTCGTACTAATGATTGGTCTCCTTGAATAGATTCCCCTTGGAAAGTAATCAAGAAATCCAAATCATCTTTCCTAACGGCATTATCTACCTTCTTTTGCATCCAATCATTAGTACCTCTTCTAAAAGCACCAGCTCTTCTTTCATCTGGTGACAGGTCAAATATATGATTTTTCAAAGGGAAAAACTTCCAGATACTTAAAATCCAAATTAATAGGAATATTGCTTGTCCGGTTGCTATAAATGTCCAAGTAGTCCTAAGAATCTCATACTCTACAAAACCATAGTCCTCTAACAAATCAGTAAATGGCATCAGAGATCCAAATTCTTTGTAACATGCCAATACAACCAGCAATACAGTATAACCACTAAAACCAGCGAATGCAAAATACAGTAACCTACCTTGAACATCACCTTCAGATCTAATTTCCCTAGTGGCTGCTAAACTAACTCCGCCTGTACCTCCGAATGATTGCCCTCCCAAGAACAGATTTCGGATTAATTCAAAAATAAATGCTAATCCAACAATAGCAATATTCAGTGTAAGGAACATTGCAAGAATTTGTGGTACACTTTTCAAATACTGATATTGCTCAATTAATGCTTGCATTTGAGATGATTCAACAATATACCATCCACCTACACCTCCATAATTTAGAATATTTAATGCTAATTCTCTTTCCATTCCTGAGAACGTTACATAAAGTACTGTAAATACTCCATTAGTCGCTGTGAACGGCATAGTGAATAAGAAAATAACCAAGATTAAGGCAGAAATTCTACCAAAAAATCCTGGTTTATCTGGATTGATTGGTGTTTGTCTACCTCTAACACTTCTCCACTTAGAAAGTAACAGCATATTCCAAGAGGCTCCCAAAATTCTTCCATATGCAAAAATTGTAGGTGACATAAAGACAAGTAAAGCCAAAGTAATCCATGTAGGTGTTAAGGTTCCATGACGCCTTAATCCATACATCACTATTCCGAGTGTGGATCCTGAAATAATTAGAATCGCCCAGATTCTCCTAATAAATGCGAAAAAGCCTTTGATTTTATTTGCTCGAAGTTGGTCTAATTGGGCAATTAATGTTTCTAAAGGAGACACCAATACAGGTAAGATTACACAAGCCGCCATCAAAAGAGTTACTGGTAAATAATATGTATTAGAACCAATGAGTAATTCACAAATTAGTATTGACAACGCTGTCATAGCCATCAAATATGTGAGAACCCCCCTAGGAACTCCTTTCAACCAAAGTAATTCTCTTGCATCACTTCTTTTCTTTGTTAATCTATGCACCTCAAACAAATTGTCGTCTGCTTCAAATGCCACTTGTAGAGAAGATAATGAATTAGGAAGAATATACCACGCTAAGAAAATTGTCCCAAATAAACCTAGTCCTGCTGGCAATAAAAGCATATAATCTGTTCCAAGGTTTGCCGTTGGAATTACGGTTACTTCTGCAGAAACAAACGAAGGTATTGATAGTAAAAATAAACAGCCAATCAATAAAAAATTCAAATGTTTTTTCCATAACATTCGTTTTCCCCCTTGCACCTACGTTGCCCTCAAAGGTTTTCTAAGAATCGCTACTATTTCTATGTCTTTTAAGGAATCTATCGATTCTGTCAAATGATTCATGTAAAATTTTTTCCTCTGGTAAATAAACTAACCTTATGTGTCCTTTACCGTATTCTGGAGAAAAACCAGAACCATGAACCAATAATACATGCTCTTCATGTAATAAATCTAAAACAAATTTTTTATCATCATTTGCCCATTTTTCATCTGTTAATTTTACAAACATGTAAAATGCACCTTCAGGTTTTTGAACTTCTAAACCATCAATATCACTTATTCTTTCTATACAAAGATCTCTTTGTAACTTCACTTTTTCCAAATGTTTTGACATCCATGAATCACTTGATTCTAACCCTGCCAAATACCCTTTCTGAGCAGGAGTAGATGCACATAATCTAGAACGTAATAATCTTTCAATACCATCTCTGACTGTCTTTAATTTAGAATCAGGGTCATGAATTGCCATGTAACCGATTCTCCACCCAGGTGCGTAGTAAACTTTAGAAACACCATTCAAAGTAATAACTGGTACTGATTTAGAACGTGATGCTGTAGAAATATGCATATCAGTGAAATTTAATCTATCATATATTTCATCTGAAATGATCGTACAATTAGGCCATTTTTCAGTAATTTCCAATACTCTGTCCATTTCATCGGAAGTTATTATTCCACCAGTAGGGTTATTTGGATTAATTAAAACAAGTAGTCTGACTTTTTCATTCATTTTTGATTCTAAATCTTCAAAATCTATTGACCAATTTTCTTCTGACTTTAATCTATATTCTACAGTAGTTCCGCCATATAATTGAGGATATGCCAAATAAGGTGGATAATGAGGACCTGGACTTAACAAAATATCTCCCTCTTCTAGGAATGCTGCAAAAATAATCTGAAGCGCTTCTGTAACTCCATGGCAAACGTAAACGTCATCTTCCGTACAGTTCCAACCGCCATTTTTTTTATTACGTTCATTTTTTGCAATTGCACTCCTCAGTTCTTTAATTCCATATGAGTGAGAATAGCCATTCTCTTGCTCTTCCAATGACTTTTGAAAAGCATCAACCATATGTTTTGGTGTCGGCAATCCAGGATAGGCAAGTGGATCTCCGATGTTCAATTTGATGATTTCATGTCCTTGTTCTTCAAGCTTGGTAGCTGGAACGACTACGTCCCGAATTGCATATTCAATACGTGAAGCCCTATCCGAAACTCTAATTTCATGGGAGCCCATGTATAATGGGACAAGTCACACTTTCAAATAATTACGCGTTAAAGTTCTGTACCTGACATTCTCAATACTTCATCAAAATGTTTCTTTTCAACTGGTTGAACAGAGAGTCTTTGACCTCTTTGAACTACTAACATTTCATCTAAAGCAGGATTCTCTTTCAAATCTAACAATGGTACAATTGAAGTTAATGCTTTAATTGCTTCAATATCAACCATAATCCATCTTGGATTTTCAGGAGAGGAAGAAGCATCAAAATATTTGTTTTCTGAATCAAAGGCCGTAAAATCAGGATATCCTTCTTTACAAATTCTAGCAATACCTGCGATATGAGGCGGTTTATGATTAGAATGATAGAAAAGAACATAATCTCCGAGTTTCATCTTATCTCTCATAAAATTTCTTGCTTGATAATTTCTA